>SAMEA104315432__coassemble_402_pt1 | contig 21958 bp, 17 predicted proteins | sample SAMEA104315432__metabat2_low_PE_031 | metagenome-assembled genome bin SAMEA104315432 (sample SAMEA104315432) | gut metagenome | biome: Monkey gut; feature: monkey-associated habitat; material: faeces | place: China | collected 2013
CTAACTGGCTGATACTGCAAGAGAAACGGTTTGGCTATGTTAAACTTGGGTTAATGTTGCTGGGAGTTTTACACTTCTCAAATAACGACAGTTATGGAATGCGCCCATCTTTATATCCAAGACTCCATCCTCTATCGTCACACTTTGTAACTTATCATTTTTCCAAAATGCTGTTTCCCCGATAGACACTACCGTATACGACTTACCATCTACAGTAATTGTAGACGGAATTGTTACATAAGAAGACGACCGATCATACCCTATAGCCTCGGCAGTTTTCTTTTCTTCATCTATAGAATAAGAAATACCATTCTGCACTACCTCATTTCCCCACAATAGAGTTGGGAAACACATCATTAACAATAATACTATCTGTTTCATGTTACATTTCATTTAAAAGTTCTTCTAATTGTTTCGCCGTACCAACAAAGGATATTATATATTTGCCATTTTGAAAATCACAGTTTGTTATATGATATATATTCGCCGCCTTCCATTCTGTGATATGTTCAAAAGTACAATTTTCCAAGTTCACATCAATAGGCTCAGCTGTTTCTATACTTAAAGACCTAGTACAATTCCGTATTATCAAAGAACCGACATATCCACCTTTTTCACAATCAAACTGTAATCCACCCCTAAAGCCCACATTATCAAGAACCATAGATTTAATTTTTGCTCCAGTAGTATATAACCCACCACTACCAATAATTTCTGATACGCCGCTAACCGAAACACTACTTAGTACAGAATTTTCTATTACGACGTTATCTATTTCACAATCTCCAAATGAAGTAGCTGTAATTTCTTGATTAGGGGTACAATCTTTCATTACAAAAGAAGTAGCCTTTGCACAATTCAGATAGAATGGTTGCATTGGAAATGTACAATTAACTATTTTGATTTCACCAACATCAAGCATATTATACTTATCATATTTTCCTGGTTCCGACAAAGTAGAAAGACCTTGAAGCGATCTTATATTTGAACATTTTTCTATAATAACATCATATCCATATTGCGGATTTGTTTTTGTTACATCTTTATCAATACAAACTCTAGTTCCATCTTCCTCCTCAAATTTACAGTTCTTTATATAAGCACTTTGCATATTACTTTTTTGAGCGTAAAATGTGACATTACTTGCAGATACATTGACATTATCCATAGTAATCCACAAATTATTTGCTTTGCCATTTTCCAAAGAGAAACGACCACCCCAAGGAGCAATACTTCCACCTTCTATTTTAAACGATTGCAAAGTATTATTACTCAAATCTATTTCGTCAATATTATCAATATTCTTCAATATAGCATCACCAACCAAATTGTTATCGTTCAGCTGTAAGGATAATTCTGAATTATACATAAACACCCCATACCAATAATCCAAAGGAACTTCATTATTCAGCCATCCTCCATGTTGCTTCCAATTTGCTCCGTCTGTTGACTCATAAAAAAGGGCAAGACCTTCTTTAAGAGAAGTTTCGTCCTTTTCTTTCTTCAATGTCGTAAATGACAAAGTATCAGCATATACTATTTCCCCATCAAGTTCTGCTTTAGCCACATATAAGTATTCCGTTTCATCTTTCAAGCCAGAAAGAGTTTGCTCAAAGACACGACTTGGACTTCCATTGACTGTTCCACAAGATACATAATTAGCGTGACCTTGCATGAAATCATCTTTAGTGCCATAAACCAACCCCACCTTAGGATTCTCCGTATTTTTGTCATAGCCAATGAGTCCACCCGAAATCTTGGCAGAAGATTCGGTCACATCAGTTGCCTCATAAGTACTTAATGTCAATGTCTTTTCCACACCAACAGAAGGATAAGCCTTCAGCTCATGCCCAAAGAGCTTGATGACAGGACTTAACTCAAAATCTTTTACTGTGCTCATATTTTCCAATGCTACGGAATAATCAGCGAATGAGGAGTTTTCATTCGCAAACTTTTTACCATAGTACTTTGACACGAGTTTATTACCATTCGTATCAAAAGCACCAAAACCGACCTCAACAGGCATCAAGCAATCCCCTTCCACCTCAGCCTTTGCTGTAATTGTAGAGAAATCACCATGCTCACGATAAGCATTGGGACTTGTTATTGTTGGAGCCAAACACTTGTCAAATAAAGGTTCACCTATATGACCCTCCCATTCTATTTTTTGACCAAAATTCAAATTAATAATAGGCAAGTCTAACTGATAACCTATTGCTGCGCCCCAATAGAAGTTTGACCAAATGCCACTATTTCTCAAAGTCTCATAAGCCTCTGTATTCTTTATACCTTCTTTCAGAAACTTACTGTTGACCTCAAGATCTCCTCCCACATGAATACCAACCTCGCCCCTTGCATAGAGCTTGGCGATGTCATTTTTACAAAATCCGATATCATTGACAGCAACACCTATTTCTGTATATACGCCAGCATTCAATTCTCCCTTTACGCTACCACCAACATCAAAGTTTGTATCTTGGACCTTAAACGTAAGAGGCTGGTTCCTCAAATTTCCTCTTCTCTTGGTACTCATATTGAGCAGAAAAGCAGAAGATACCTTTTGATTGACAGTTGCATCTACACTTGCATCCAACGAAGCATCCACAAACACGCCAGGATCGACAAATGCCACTAAAAATGGACAATTAGGTATGCGCGCTTGCCATCTTTTATTTCCTGTAAACCTCCAGACCTTATCTACCTTTAAAGAACCATTTAAGGAAAAGTTACTCGTCACATCGAAAGTTCCATTACTGGACACACAAACATAAGTACCTTCTTCTGGGGTTACAATCAAAGTTCCACGGAGGGACACTTTTGGTGAGAGACTTATGGAAACGTCATTATCTACACTAAAGACATCGTCATCGTCACTTTCTTCAGAAATAAACGGTAAAAGTTCATCCGTTAATGGATAAGTCAAATCTTTTGCCTCCCATATTGCCTCGCCGTGGCCATATATAGGATCTATCGCGCGAGTTTGTACTTTATCATTGCTCGTGCTATAATATCTCACAAAAATATCACTTAAACTTGTAAGGGTACAATCGACCTTATAATTACCATTTTCTTTTACTATTTCGACAACCTCACCAGCAAAGCCAGTTGGAAACAAATCCGTTTGTCGCAAGTAAACCAATTTATCCTTTTTTCTCGGCAATAAGTCACTTGGAGTATCAGTCCTAAAAATGATAGTTAGCGAATCTTGTGATACCACATAATTCTCCAATCCATCCTCCATCTTTACCACTCCAGGCTGATAAATTGTTGTTGGGGTAACAAAACTAACACTGTCAATATCTGCTAACGCATAATTAAATACAGTGTCATTCATCCACACTTGTTGCGTAACAAAATCCTCATGCTCTATACCTTCCAAATCAACTTTTGACACAGTCATGCTATCCACCATATCGGTATAAAACACTTGTATTCCTTTATCATGGAAATGGAAATAATATGCATTCTGAGCTTTTGACACCAGACAGATCATCAGCATACAACTACATATTATTACCTTGTAGAATATCTGCTTCATCATTTTGCAAACTTATAAGAAAACGAACCTGTTTTTATCACATACACGCCACTTGCATACTCATCAAGCGACAAAGAAGCCTTGCCATCAACTCCAACCCTAAGTCTATCAACTACACAGCCATCAGCCTTATAAACAGAGAGTTCAGAGTTTGCAGGTGCATTGGATATCGTGACGTTTCCATTGCTCATAGATACAAACATCTCGTTTCGTTTTAGATTTTCTATACCCGTTGAAGTGTTTACGAAATAATACTTTCGAATATTTGAAAACAAAAAACGAACATTCATTTGCCCCTTTGTAGAAACGACTACATCTTTTCCCGAGAAAGAAATTCTTGGTTCCTCTTCCAAAACGTAATTAATTCGTTGACCATCTATCATCTCAAACACTAAAGTTCGATTTGAAAAATCACTTGCCAACGTAGTCAAAGGTAATAGTAATAAAAGCAAAAGGAGTGAATTTCTCCCAACTTTAATCTTAGACCTCAAAATACTTTTCATCGTATATTAATTTAAATTTGTAATTTTGTATAAACCTTAATTCCGCAACACTATTATAAATTAAACTTTTAAGCACCTGAGAAACAAAAAAGCTACTCAGTATTTTTTGCCATGTCGAAGAAATCACTTGCTGAAGTTTCCGTAAGTAGTTAACATGCTACTTGCGCAACTTCTGAATTAGTATATGATATTCTTGATTTTGGCTTTACTCATCTGGAAAGATGTCCGTCTTCTGTGCCAGTACGGGATTGCCCTTGTCATTCTTGCATGAGAAGGCAGTCAGGAGGAGGCAAGCTGTTATGATCGTTTTGAATATCTTCATGTGTGTATCTTTTTTTAAGTTTTCTGGCGGCTGGCTATTGTGCTTTGTTGTTGTTTTGTGGGTTTGTGGTTTTGTGATTTTGTTGAATGTATATGCAATGCAACAACTAAACAACTAAACAACTAAACAACCATTTAATGTACGTATTTAGGAGAAAGTAACCATGCCCACCTATTTATCTGCCATTTCGATGAGCAGAGAGTCTGCCTGCTCCTGGTAGGTACCTTTTATCTTGGTGAAGTCCTTGAGCAAGGCGATGGCTTCGTCCCTTTTCCCCATCCTTATCAGGGAGCATATCTTGAGCCAATAGAGTTCGTAGGCTTTCATCTGCAACTGTTGCTCGTCCATCTTTTCGTCCGTTTTCTTGACGTTCATGAACTTGGCAGCCTGCATCTCAGTGACAGAAGGGATGTCCTTCTCATTCTCAAGGTCATCCACCATATCCACCACTTCCTTATCGTTGCTTTTCTGCCTGACCTTTGTCATAGCCTCGGAGACCTTCTTCTGCTTCTCCATATCGGATGTCGGGGCGGGTTGGGGTTGTTGGGCCACGACCTCATGGCTGAGCTCCGGGGCGCCATCGGGGCGGATGACGGCGATGGCGAGCAGCGCCACGGCAGCGATGGAAGCCACCGACACGGCTTTTATCACTCTTGTTCTCCTCTTCGCTTCCAATCCCTTTATCATCATGAGTTTCCGCTTTCTGTCGCCCAGCAGTTTCTTGATGAGCAGAGTCAGCGCTATTTCCCTTCTGAGGTTTTCATCATCCAAGGCTTCCTGCTCGAAGGCGAGCCTCTCGTCCTGGGTCATTTCGTTTCTGACATAACTGTCTATCTGATAATGCAATATTTCATCCATACTTCTCACCATTTCAGTTTTAGCCTTGCAAAGGAGTTTTTCACCTTCGCCTTCAAGTTTTCCATACACTTGTATTTGGCAGTTTTCAGTCCGTTCTTACTAATATTCTTCTCGCCTCTTGCCTCCATGATTTCATCTAAGGAAAGCCCGTCGTAATAGAACATGGTAAGGATTTCCTTGCATCTCGGCGGCAATTCGAGCACGCATGAATAGACTGTCCGCTCTCTCAGCATATCGTCCTGACCGTCCATAATCATGGCATCCATCACATGATTTATGTGGGCAAAGGATTCGAAGTCTTCATCGAGCGCGAGGCAGTCATTTCTCAACCATGCCCGATAGTCGTTTTTTGCTATGGCGATAAGGAAGGTGTTGAGATTGCATGTGAGCAATCTGACCTCGCCGTTTTTGTCATAGCGGAATATTTTGTCGTCATCTCCGACAAATATCTTCTGCGTTTCTATTTCTATCCATAGTTTCACAAACGACTGCTGGAATATGTCATCCATCAGATCGAGTCGTGAGAACATCGACTTGTAAGAGTTCTTGAAATACTTCTTTGCATTGTAATAAAACTCTTCAGTCACTTTATTGCTTTTGCTTTGTATCTGACGCACGTATTCTGCATCAGACCTGTCTATACCTTTTATAATAAGCATCAGGCTTTGATTTTTCTAATTGTGGCTTGGGGTAAATTAAATGAAGAATGAAGAATGTAGAATGAAGAATGGCTGACGCCGTTGCGGTTTCTTCTTCCTCTTTTTTTGTGAAGAGTGAAAAGTGAAGAGTGAAAAATCGCGCTGACGCGGTTGCGGTAACTAACTAACGTCAGCCGGTAATGCGGCTGACACAGGGGCTGATCCTTAGAAACGCAAGCCGAAGAACGTATATAGCCTCCCCCTCACAGGGGGATAAGAGGGGGTCTTATTCTTCATTCATCATTCTTCATTTAGAAGATTCTCCCAGATAGAAGAAGTACAATCTATTCTCATTCTCATACAGTTGCACGCCTATCGTGGCATCTGCCCTGTTCTCTGTGTTGATCCATGTCGTCTGGGTCTTATCTGGATTTGTGCTCAGAAGATGGAATTCACCGTTCAGTTCCTCCTTCATGGCTTTCATATCCACATCATCATTGAGCTGAAAGAAATACTGGCTGATGGTGGAATTGTCAGATACAACGAAATACAGCTGCTTAGCATACTGATTATCCATTTCAAAGAATATCACGTTCTTGTAAAGGAAACCGCCTGGATACTTCGATTCGAATTCCGAAGTTGTCATTCCCAATACCGGGAGATACTTCTGAAACAAGGACGATGTTATCTCCTGCTGGGTCAGGTCATAGTACTCAATCCTGTTGTCATCACGATAATGGAAGATGGTGTATGTGGAACTGCTGTTCTGATACATCTCCGCCTTTCTTCCCATCATTTCGATTTCCTGCAGGAATTCATATTTTGATTTAAGATATTTTGTCACGTCCTCAGGAGAGACACTTTCCTTGTAATGAACTGCAAACGAATTCATCAGCCTGCCTTTTCCACGAAAATAGAATGAGGCATAATCGAGATCCCAATCCGAATTCTCCGGTATGGCATACCTTACCGAGTCTTTTGCCTCCGCCAGAGGTTGCTGTCCGGTGAAGATACGGTCGATATCAGCCCTTGATTTGGCAAACAGGACTGTGTAATCAGGTATGTTTACCGGTCTTTTCTGGAATATCAGCGTGTTGGTATCTTTCTTATATTGCGCCACGAAGATGGAAGCCGTCAAGCTTTTGTGGCTTGTAAACAGTTCTATCTCCGTATTGTAGAAATACTTGTCCTTCAGATAATTGGTGATTTCTTCCTCACTTATGCCGGCTTTGAAGAAGATTCCAAATCCTGCCACCACTCCATTCTCGATACTGAAGCCTACGTACTTTATCATGTCATGCGTAGTGTTGACACCTGTATAGAAAGCATCTTTCTCCGTGAGTTCGTCTGGAGTGCCGAACAGGTCTTTCATCTCTGCTACCGTCAGTCCTATTGCCTTGGAATAATCCATCCAGAGGTCATCGATGTCATTGCCTACTATCACCTTGACATAAGTGCCTTGGGCATTCTTGAGATATACCGTTCCCTTCATACCGTTCGACTTTGCAGTGGTTCCATCTATCGAAACTATACGGGAGTCGGTGCTTTCCAGTCCGGAGCAAGGCAGTTCCGCCTCAGCGCCAAGGTCGAGATTGACGACATTGCTGATTCTGTACAGCACTGTCTTGCCAATCTTGTCTGAATACAAAGTGATGGAATAATCAGGCTTGTAGTCAGTCAATGTGAAGTCACTAAACTGATTCTGACCCATCAGTTTATAGGTATATGTCAGTTTGTTGGCATTGATCTCATATCTACCTTCCGTATGTGATGCCCTGTAATTATTGGCATACTTGTCATGAAAGGTACCGTTTTCGGTATATTTGACCTCTTCATTCTCAATAGGGTCATACCATGAACCTGCTATTTCCGAATACCCTATCGTGGAGTTTCCTCCTCCTGCATGATTACAATCTTCCTCACTGCACGATGAAAAGCCGAGGACTGTCGCTGTTGCGACTAAAAACAAATACTTTCTCATTATATTTCTTATTGTTATGATTACTCTTTAATTTGGTCGGGAAGAGTCTGATCCTGGCGCCGAACTTTCCTCCAAACCGTTTTCTTTACCGTTTTCTCCACCTGCTCCACTGCCTTTTCGATTGAGAATCTCATTGACGATGGCATTCTCCAGACCCGCATTTTCTTTGCTTCCGACTTTCTTTACTGCATCGGTTTCTATCATTCGGGGCACTTTGCTTTGCCTTTTTTTCTGCCGTTTGGCATTGGTCGTATTCTTCTTTACCGTGTCAGCCGAAGCCGGAGGCTGTACTGGAGCGGACTTTTCTCTTCCTGCCCAGTTCCATCCAAACACAACAAGAAGAACGAGAAACGATAGTATCAGAATGCCATACATCATTCTTCTGCCTGATTTCGGTTCGTCCGCTTCGCTTTGTTCCGCCTCATCAGCAGTGACAACATGCAGCATTGCGATGGTGACATTATCGCTTCCACCATGATCAAGAGCCATTTCCGTCAGTTGCTCCTTGCACTCCTGCAGATCGTCTGCATGGTCTTCCATGACTCTGTAAATCATGTTGTCGGTACAGACACCACACAGTCCGTCAGAGCAAAGCAAGATAACCTGACCTTCCTCCAAGGAAATCTCTGCTACATCAGCCTTCGCAGTCTGCGAATTGTCTCCCAGACTGCGGGTAATGATATTGCTGTTGGGATGGTTCATTGCTTCGATTTCCGTCAGTTGTCCCTCATCCACGAGTTGCTGGACATAGGAATGGTCCCTCGACAGCCTGCTGATGCTCCTGCCGGGCATTACTGCGTAAGCCCTGCTGTCGCCGAGCCATGCTATGTATGCCTTGCCGCCAATAATCCATGCCATGATGATAGTGGAGCCGAGTCCGTCCGCTTCGGGATGCGTTTCACTGTAAGCCTTGACATTTTCGTCTGCCGTGGCGATTACTTTCCTGAGGAAAGCCTTGATATTGGATGGCTTTGACAAGAGCTTGTCCGTCAGATACTGAGGTGAAAACATCTGCTGCACGGTATCGACAGCGATGGCACTTGCCACCTCTCCTGCATTCTGACCGCCCATACCGTCGGCTACTACGAGCAGACAACCACGCTCAGCAAGCGGAAAAGCCCGCTGATGGTCAGCAGGAACTATCCACTTGCTGGAGTTCAAGTCAGGACATACCGTGAAGTTGTCCTCGTTATTATCTCTCAAGCCGACATCTGTGCCAGCGAATAATCTGAAAGAAGTCATACTGTTGTCTATTTGGTTGGTGTCGGTTCAGCAGGGTCTGCCTCTGCTTTCTGCTTCTTCTTTTTCTTCCTGTCCGTCTTTTTCTGCTTTGCAGTCTCGGCTGCCGGGTTGTCAGTCACCTCTTCCGATTCCTTGTCGTCTGCAAACAACTGCAGCATCCACTTTGACTTCTCGCCCTTCACCGCAATACCTGCCAGCATCATCTTGACGACTCCGCCCTTCTCAAACTTCGGAACGACGAACAGTCCGCCAATTACTTTGCCTTCATCTTTTGGCGATACAGGAGTCAATGTGCTGTCTGCCCGGACTATAGCCTTGTGGAATGACTGCCTCAAATCCACGGTCATAGCACTGTCCTGCGCATTGGTGCCGGAGTAAGCCCACAGCATGAAGCCTTTCTTCTCGCCGAGGGCATTGTCCACCACCAGTCCGAAATCGCTCTGAAGGTCCTGGTGCAGCCAGAGGCTCCTGTCGGCATTGACGGCTGAGATGTAATCGGTGCCAAAGTCAAGTTCCAGAGGTTTATACACGCTGTCACTGATCTGCCGCTGATAAGTCCAGAAATATTCCGGCTTGTATTTGCCGTCTGCATTGACACGTTCATAGTCTGCATCTCCTTTCCACGGCTCCAGCACGGCACCGGTCACATACATTCCCCCTGAGACCTTGATGCCCAGAGAGAATGTTTCGCCATAATAAGGTCTGTTACTCTTGCCATACGTCTTGCCCTGACGCTCCAGACGATACTGCTGGCGGACGATGAAGAGATGAGGGGAAACCGCATCTTTCACCACATTGATGTTCTCACCGGCTTCTGCCCTCTTGCCCAGCAGCTCAGCAATGCTGATCTGCGCCATACATGGCACTGCACACAAGGCGAGGACCAGCCATAAGATTACTTTCCTTTTCATAAGCTTTACTGAATATTTGACATTGGAACCAGATGGTTATACACTTCCGAATCCGTATCTCCACGGCTTACCACTCCTACCACATAGGCGGTATTGTTCCTGATTGTGAATACCGGTCCGCCAGAGTTTCCTTTCTCCACGCCCTGGTTTACCATGATGCAGCGGCTCGAATTGAGTCCGTCGCGCGACACTTTCAGCTGGTTGTAGATAGGTTCGATATTTCTTCTGCCGTCTCCGATGCCTTTGGTTTTCGGGAAACCGAGCATATGCACTGAGGTTCCTGCCTTCAGGCTGGAAGACGCTGCGCCCGCATTGTGGAACGCACCTTTCTGACCTACATAAGCCACAGCCCAGTCATTGCCCAATGATGCCATCGTTCCGAATGCTATTTCCGCTGTCAATGTGATTTCCTGACCATCCCCTTCAAATGTCATACTGTGATTACTATCGTAACTGCGATCGACCTTGAATGATGTACTCTTGAGTTTGATGACCTTGTTTTCGCAGTTTACTGCCGTGATGTCTGCATATACAGTGACATCGTCCACCTCCTTGGTGAGCGCATAATAACGCCATATTTTGCCCGTGGTGTAAAGCCATGGCTCCACGCAATGGCGGGCTGTGATGAATCTTCCGTCAGTAGTGAGGAAGCCGGTACCTATACTTCTCTCTGTTTCCTGCACTTTACCATCGACGACGCAATAGACATCCGTCTGTATGGCATAGACGGAAGGCTTTACCCGGGAAATGATATTGGTGACTGTAGGTTCGGGAACGCTACCTCCACCTCTATAGACTGTCCGCACAGCGGGCTTGACATTCTTCAGTGAATCTATCTTCCTGCGGTCGTTTTCCATATCCTTGCTCAGCCTTGCAAGGAGTGCCTTCTTCGCATTGTTGTCTTTCCAGAGGTCTGCTATCTCCACTCCCTGACTGTGGATGACATATCCCGAACCGGCAGCAAGCAGCAGAATCAGGACGAACATGCAGGCTATCGCCGTCTTGTAAGGACGCAAAGCCTGCTTGCGGAACAGTTCGAGACGCTCCGAAATCTTGATACTTGACACCAGACTCTGCTTGCCCTGCGGCACGATGAATCCCAGACGCGGACCTCCCACCGAGAGCTGTATCTCGTCGCCATTCTCCAAATACCATTCCGTAGCGATGGCACGACCGTTGAGAAATGTGGAGTTGGTCTGTGACAACTGCACCAGTTTCCATCTGTCACCTTCCCTTACGATGGCTGCATGACGACGGCTGACCGTAGGACAGGTCTCATCATCGAAGCGGACCTGGCAGTTTCGGTCACGTCCCAGCTCTGCCTGGTCGATGATAATCTTCTGCGGCTCTCCTGCCTTATGATACTTGGTGGCCTCCCTATGCTCAAGGATGTAGTAGCGGCGGCCGTTGCCATTGAACAGCGCACTTACTCCGGCTCCTACCGATCCACGAAGTGTACGTTTATATTGAACTGTCTTATTTTCCATATTATCCGTATTTTTGATTATTCTACTTTTAGTTTATATTCTCCTGCGGTGATGATGTCACCGGTAAAGAGCCTGATACCCTCCAAGGGCACTGGCGTGGCATTGATGTAAGTGCCGTTGGTGGAAGTGACCCAGCGTCTTTCTTCTTTCTGCCATTGACCGTCACGGATGGTCCAGAATGTACCGTCTTCCGACTTTTCCAGAGTGAAATGATAACGCGAGACGTAAGAGCTGTCCGTGGAATGCAATATGATGTCATTGTCTTTCTCACGGCCTACGTGCAGCATTCGCCTTCTTCCGCTCAGGAGTGAGAGCAGATGAAAGCGCTCGCCGAGATTGTCTCCCTGCGACACTACCACAGACGATATGTTCGCCTTGCGTGAAAGCCGTTCGCTCACCATCATCTGTTCCACCGGTCCCACCATCGACTTCATGTCCTGAAGCACGTCAATGACACTCTGATAGCGGTCCTTCTGGTTTGGTTCGAGGCAGCGTCCGATGACCGGAGTCCATTCCTCTCCATCCTTCACGCACCTGAGTCGGTCCCTGTCCCATCTGCCTTGCTTGGCAAGGTTGATGTAGGCAGGAAAGTCTTCCACGCTCTCGATGTCGCCGAAAGGGAACGACCCGCCCGTCAGGACCTCATACATCATGACGCCAAATGACCATATATCGACCGTGGGCAGATAAGTGATGCCTCCGCCCACCTTGAAATAAATCTCAGGTGACATATATAGAGGTGTGCCGAAAGCCTGCTTCGGTTTCTTCTTCCACCAGCCCACTTCCGACATTCTCTTTGCCTTGTCCATCTCGCCCACCACTCCGAAGTCCGTCAATGCGGCTTTACCGTTCTGACGTAGCAGCACGTTCTCGGGCTTGAGGTCACGATGCACCTTGCCTTCTCTATGCAGGGCGTAGAGTCCTTTCAGGATATCCTGGGCATACTTTGCTGTCATGGCAGGGTCCTGCGTGGCAAATTTGGAGAAATCACCTTTCGGACAGTATTCCATCAGAATGTAAGGGTTTCCCTGCACTATGCCGAATTCGAGACTATGCACAAGGTAATCGCTGGAGATGCGCATCACCTTGTACTCCTGCTCGAACCTTCTAATCAGATTCTCATGCAGTTCTCCCATTATCTCCCATAGCCTCAATATCTTCAGAGCGAAGATGCTGCCGTGGAGATCCTCCACCTTATACACATCACCATACGATCCACTGCCAATCCTTCCGATGACTTTATATTTGCCATCTATCAGATCTCCCTCGCTGATATTCAGATGATATGCTATCATATTCCGTCCCTGCTTACTTGTCAAAGCGATACAACTGGTTGCCAAGGAGTATCAGACTTCCGCTCTTCAGTTCTATCTGACTGGATGCTTGCACGAAAGTGGTCTGGTATTCGCTCTTGTCCTCGATATTCCATTTGCCGTCCCTGAAGCTGACCATGGCTTGCTGACGGGATGTGATGGTAGGATTCTTCGGGTCTGTATTGTCACGGTTGAGCATGATTTCATTCCCTTCATAGACTATCGGTCCGCCTTCCGGCTGACCGGTCTCCTCGGATATGGGCGTGAGAGTAAACCTCTGCTCTTTCTCGCCCTTTCTCTGCGGGCGCATCGTCTTGCGTGCATCGAAATGACTGGTAGGGCGTGACGGTTCGGCTACTGCCTGTGCTGACGGCTGTTTCCCCTCTGAAATGTAACCGCAGTTGGCACATTCGCCGTTGCGCAGGGTGAAACCGCACTCGGGACACACAGCCGCTGCCTGCGCCACAGGCTGCCCTGGCTGCATCATGTTCTCCCTCATGGTGGCTTTCGGATTGGATGAAGCGAAGGTCAGCCCGTCAGTCTGAATCCTCTTAGCATTGGCAAAACTGTCAGCCGACATGGTTTCCTCCAGCGGCTTGTTGCATTTCTCACAATGGTCTTTTCCTTCCGGATTGTCCCATCCACAAAATTGGCATCTCATATTCTTTTACTTTTTGTTCTTCAAATATCTTAATGTATAGCCGAGTCTGAATTCCAATGTATTGACCCTGTGCTTATATCCCTTCATTGTCACATTGCTGTTGTTGAGCACAGTCCATCTGTCATTCTCCCAATAGTTCTTGTCTGCCATGTTGGTCAGCATATAGGTGTAATAGAGTCCGAATGACAGTCCTGCCCATTCATAGGCTGTTCCGATGCGCAGTCCGCAGTTGAACTTCTTCAGCGGTGATGACTGGAACTGGTCATGGTGCGGTGCATCGGCATCATTGCCGGTGGTATATACCTCATTCCAGAGCACGCAAGGCTGGTAAAGATTGAACTCCGAGCGGACAGCAGTATGAAGGACGTAATTGGTGTTGTCCTCCAGCTTGTTGGTGTTCACCATATAGTGGTGCATGGCTTCGCTGTCTGTGTTGCCTGAGAACTTCATCTTTGCAGACAGACCGAAATTGAGCACCGGACCTACATTGAGCTGAACGTGGCTCGTATTGCCAGTCTTGAAGCGATAGGAAACCAGTATCGGCACCTCTATCATCGTGTGGGTGTATTCCTCAGTGTATGAATTCATCACGTCGCCCTTCAGATATACATACTTGGTATGTGGTCGGGTCAATGTCGTGGTCTTGTCGAATGTGTTCTTGTATTTCACCTGTGTGAAATTGGCTCCTGCCATGAGGAAGATGTTCTTGTAGAGACGCATGTCTGCATGCAGTCCGATGCTGAAGCCTGTGGCTGACTTGTAGGAAGCGTTCTCTTCGCTTGTGCCAAGTCCGTAGTCCACTACCGAGCCTGTATAGTCGCCTCCTGCCGAAGCGGAAACGAACGGCATGCAGTAGCTTGCGCTTATGCCAAGAGAGAAATTCCTGCCTCCCACGATTCTGGTGTCAGGGAAGATGAGGTCCTGCACCATTCTCGGGCTTTGCGTGACCATCACTCCGGCGGTCTGACGGTCGGTCTTCACCTGAAGGCTGCCTGAACGTGGCTCACCGTTAGGAAGGTTCTTTCCGCATTCTATCCTCACGCTGTCATTGCCTATGCGCTGCACGATCATCCATGTAGGGTAATCGCCTACAAACCAGTTGTCGGCATCGGTATAGACCTTCACATGATGCACGTCGCCCTGGGCATCGAATATGAGATTGTTCTGCGAGAGCGTCAGATGCTCTTCTCCTGCTCCCTGGAATATCTTTACGGTCACCGACTTTGAGGGAGAGGCTATCAGCACATCGCCCGTGCGCTCCATCACGCGGTCGTTAGGCATTGCCGAGATATGGATTCCGCCCTCGCGCCTTTCCACCTTGCACCATGATGGAATCGAGGTGACGTCCCATTTGGCATTCGACTCTATGGCAATGTCTTCCTCCGCACCCTTTGCCGGGAACGAGAGGCTCTGTGCTCCCACCTCCAGATACTCCGGTCTGCCCTTCTGCACCACCTTGATCGACTTGAAGAGAGCGCCGCTCTTGACCATGAGCGTGGTGACCTTGTCGCGGGTGCTGTTGTTGGCTTCGCGGCATTTCACGATGAGTCTGCTCGACTTGAAGGCATCGGTGTTACACCATTCGGTGGTTCCGTCGATTTTCCATCTGTCGCTGGACTTCACCATGACCTGCTTGTCGCCTCCCTGATACGGTATTACCACCTCCTGCTCTGACACTTCGAGCTTGGGAAGGCGCTCACGGCAATACTTTATCCATTTGTTACAGTCTGAGCGCAGGTTTGCGTCACAGTCCTTCGCACGCTGATAGTAGGTGATTGCGTCAGCGTATTTTCTACTGTCTCTCAGTGAGTTTGCTCTCTTAAACAGGTCTGCACAGCTCTGGGCGTTAATCTGCATGGAACATGCCATCATGCCTATCGCGGCAAGTAATACTTTGCTTGTAGTTCTCATATCTTTGATATTATTTGTATTGATTTAGCTTTTCTGGTTTGTGCCAGACTATTTTCCATTGGTGACGGTGGCGCTTTTCTTCCCTGCCACTCTGGACGGAGTGACATAGTCAGTCAGCAGTGAGCTTCTTTTCAGGAAATTCCGGGAAGCCTCTTCCGCTCCTATTTCCGCATATTCCCTACTCTTCCGGCAGAGATAGTCATAGGTGTCGTCTATCATCTTCTGCTCACTGCTCCACATCTTCTCACACTGACGTCTCACAGAGTCCGTGACCTCCAGATGCCTTGCCGCAGAGACGATGGCAGCCGCAGAGCGCAAGGCATGCTCATCGACAGAGGCTGCGTCGCCTTTGTCCTTTTCCTTCCTGGTGATTGCCATCGCTTCGTGGATTTTTGAGAGGTATATGCTGTCATTCTTGTTTACGGTCGGTAGGTGGTCTGCAGGTTTTTCTGATGATGGAAGATTGGTATAGCCTATATAACAGCAAAGGGATATCAAGACAAGGGCTATAGTGCCGGAAACTGTTTTTCTGCGCCCTTTTCCCGATTTCCCTCCTTTTCCTTCCCTATGCTCTCTCACCCTTCGGATTATCTCGTCAGCATCTGGACGGTCCCATGCCTCGAACGCGAGGCAGTCGTAGATCAATTGTTTCAGTTCGCACGAGACATCCGCCGATATGGGAGGCACCTTGCCGTCCTGCGCCTTCTGCGATATGCCGCCATATTGCCCGAAAGGGACGTCGCCCGTCACGATTTCATAGAGCGTAGCGCCGAATGCCCAGATGTCACGGGCGTGGATATCTGACGACTGAGTGCCGAAGCTCTCGTTAGACATATACCATGGCGTGCCTCCGCTGACGGATTTCCTGCCCGGCCTTCTCAGGGTGTTGCGTGTCTTCGTGCTTATTCCAAAGTCTATAATCAGATACTGTCCGTCGGAATTCATCAATATATTGTCGGGCTTTATGTCCTGATGCGTGATGTCGTGGGCATGCAGATATTGCAGTCCAAGCGCCACCTGCTCGATGAAAGTCCAGAGCTGTTCTTCCTCATAATGCCCTATCAGCGCCTTGGCTGACCCGTTCCTGCATACGTTCATCGCCAGATACGGCAGTTCGTCATCATGTATGCCGAAGCCGATGGCGTGGATGATGTTGGAATGGTTGAGCCCGCATAGCCGGGCAAACTCCCGCTTGAAGTCTTCCTTTCCCTCTTCATCGAGTTCGCCGTTGGGCGTGTATATCTTCAGGGCGACGTCAATGTCAGCATTGGTATCATGAGCAAGCCATACCTCAGAAAATCCTCCTCCACCGATTTTCTCTTTCAATCGATAGCGGTTATCAAACTTAATATCAGGATTTTCCGAGTTTTTGATTTCTGCAAGATTAGTCATTTCATATAATGGGGGCTTGTAAGTTATGTGTACATATATACACGTTTTTTATGTAAAAAATATAAAAAAGTAACCCTTTGTAATTGAGTTTTTATGTAAGATTCCGTTAGTTCAGTTAGAAGGTTTCTATCAGGATGTGTTTGTTTTCTCCTGTCGCTGTCCATACCGTGAGATGACATGAAAAAAGCGTGAACCTACCCGTTGCCGTCCAACCTTCGAGGCTCTCGCATTTGCCCTGTACCGTCAAACGAACAACGAACAGAGCCCACGCCGATATGTCAGACCTATCCCCATAGATACGGCAATGCCTTAGCCACGACAAGTCGTCTGGCTGACTGTCATGGCCATTATTGCGCTCTGGGGACATGCGTTCCATCACATCTCCGGGGCATCTATCGCTGTCTTGTCTTGACGGTACGTGAAACTTGCGAGATTTCGAAGGTCAAGCGCAAGCGTTGATAAACGCCTTATGTATGTCTGTTTCCTGACGTTCTGTCATTTGGAAATCTCGGTCTGCGGGTTCTCTCACCGCGACTTCCGGCAACCTCCTGCATGGGTTACATCCACCATTGCGATGATGGACCATTTCATGACCGGGGCTTCTTTCCAAGGATTGTAGTCAGGAATTCATCTGCAAATATACGAATTTTATACTGATTTTGGAAATAAAAACATATAAATGTTTTATCCCCCCTCTTTTTCTTGCTTCTTCCTATCTTGACGGATAATCAAAATGACCATAAATCGCACTTATAGTAAGGGAATGCAATATAGTTAAATGGCGGACGGAAAAATAGGACAAAAAGGTGATAACCAAGCTATCATTCTGCCATAGCTAAGCTTTCACGTTGCAATAGCATAGTTTTCACGCTGTAAAAGCTATGCTTTCACGACGTAATATCTATGCTTTTACGCCCTAATATCTATGCTTTTGCAACGCATTGACTATCATATTGTTGCGCAATCACTTTTCCACAATATGTTAACATCGGAAAAATCGGACAATTCCGTCATGCAGATGTGGTTTCTTTATGCCTTTTCGGTCGATGCTGCCAGTCACCTTTCACATGCTGTTCGCTTTGTCGTGAAAGAGGGACGCACAAAAAAAATATGGCAATTCTGTGGATAAATAAAAACTTTTCCATATCTTTGCACATTGAACGCACTGAAAAAAAGTGAACCCGAGAGATGTGGCGCCGGTAGGATTGCCACTTCTGCGGACTTCAAACCACAATAAGACAAACTCGAAACTGACTTTTACACAATGGGAAAAACTCAATACGAATCCAAACAGAAAGAGAAAATTCTGCTCAAAGAGCCTGATAAATACGTCGTAATAATGCATAATGACGACTTCACCACCATGGACTTTGTGGTGAAGATTCTGAAGACCGTCTTCTTCAAGCAAGATGGTGAAGCTGAGAGCATTATGCTTGCCGTGCATTCTAAAGGCTCCGCCGTGGTGGGAGTCTATACATTCGACATGGCAAAGAGCAAATGCCGAAGGGCTATGGCTATGGCGCAGGAGGAAGGTTTCCCATTCAAAGTGACTTACGAAAAGGAGGGCAATAATGCTGGATAGAACTTATAAAGCTGAATCTTTCATACAACTCGCAGTGCACTATGCTGTGAAAAACAGAAAGGAGTATGTGACTCCCGAAATGGTGCTCTCAAGTTTCTTTACACAGAGAGAAGGAAAAAGAATGCTGAAGATATTCAATGTGGACAGCGAAGAGCTCGTGGAAAGCTTCCGTAAGGCATTCAGCACTGTAGATGTCGTGCCTAAGGAATTGGGCGACTACGAACTGGTATTGTCCGACCAACTGGTGGAAGTGCTTGCAAATGCCGAAGAGATGGCACTGTCTGCTGGAAAAAGTGTGATTGACACTCCGCATATCATCAATGCTATTCTCACTCTGGAGGATAGCTACGCTAAGAATATCATCACATCTCTCATCACTGACGACAAAGCCGTTCTGATGACTGCCGTCATATCTGTATGCCAAGAAGAGGATATGCCTTGGGATCACATCGACGAGGACGACTTGGACGAGGACGACCTGGACGAGGACGACCTGGATATGCTGCAGAGCTTCGGAATGGAGACCGACTGGCATTCTCTCTGCACTTGCGTCAACGATATTCTCGACTTGCACAATCCGCTCATCGGACGTGAGGAGGAACTGCAGCGCACCATCGAAGTGCTTTGCAGAAAGGAAAAGAACAACCCTCTCCATGTGGGCGAACCGGGCGTGGGAAAGACTGCCCTCGTCTATGGACTTGCCGAGAAAATCAAGCGCGATGAGGTGCCTATGCGTCTTCGTGGAGCCAAGATTTATATGCTCGACATGGGCACGCTCGTGGCTGGCACTCAGTATAGAGGCGAATTTGAGAAACGTATCAAAAACGTGATGAAGGGCGCTGAAGAGGAAGGCAACACCATATTATATATAGATGAGATTCATACGCTCATCGGCGCTGGTGGCAGTGGCGACGCTCTCGATGCCTCTAATATGCTCAAGCCTTATCTGGAAGGAGGCAAGATACGATTTATCGGTGCTACAACTTATCAGGAATACAACCGCTATTTCCAGAAAAACAAGAGCATAGTAAGGCGTTTCCAGCAGATTGACGTGCTCGAACCAAGCGTAGATGAGACCATCGCCATCCTCAACGGACTGAGGGAGAAATATGAGAAATTCCATAATGTGACCTACTCTGACGACGTTATACGCTACGCCGTAGAGGCAAGTGCTAAATACATCAGCGACCGCTTTCTGCCTGATAAAGCCATAGACCTCATTGATGAGACGGGAGCAAAGGCGGAAGCAAGAATGACTGGCAATGAGAAAGCACCTGTGGCTGTGACAAAAGCACTCATAGACGAAGTGCTGGCAAAGATATGCAAGATTGCCCCTGCTATGCTGAAGGACGATGATGACGCTAATCTGGAGACTCTGCAGGAGCGTATCACCGAGCAGATATATGGACAGAACGAGGCCGTGAAGCATATCGTGGAGGCTGTGCAGATGGGTAAAGCCGGACTATTGGATGATGATAAGCCTGTGGCTTCACTGCTATTTGTCGGTCCTACTGGCGTCGGCAAGACTGAGGTATGCCGCGTCCTCGCAAAGGAAATGGGCATAGAACTCATCCGCTTCGACATGAGTGAATACGCAGAGAAGCACACCGTGGCTAAGCTTATCGGTTCGCCTGCAGGATATGTGGGATATGAAGAGGGCGGTCTGCTCACCGATGCCATCCGTAAGACGCCGCACTGCGTGCTCCTGCTCGATGAGATAGAGAAAGCACACGCCGACATATACAACATTCTCCTGCAGGTGATGGACTATGCACGCCTCACCGACAACAAGGGACAGAAGGCTGATTTCCGACACGTAGTGCTCATCATGACCAGCAATGCCGGAGCACAGTTTGCTCATCAGGCAAAGATGGGATTCAATGGGGGCGACTCCGCCGGCGATGCTATGCTCCATACGGTGAAGAAAACATTCAAACCGGAGTTCCTCGCCAGACTATCTGACACCGTGGTATTCAATGACATGGACCGCCACATGGCTTCGCTTATCCTCAAGAAAAAGCTGCGTCAGCTCTCCATCCGCCTGGCTCTGAAGAATGTGACGATGGAAGTAGCACCATCTGCTTTCGACTTTCTCCTATCGGAAGGATTCAGCAAGAAGATGGGAGCAAGAGAAATGGACCGTAAGATCAATCATTTCCTTTCACCTCTGCTCATGAAAGAAATCCTCTTCGGTGATCTAAAGCATGGTGGTCACGTGACAGTAGAGATGCAAGAGAAAGCGCAAACGCTTCGCTTAATTCATAATTCATAATGCTTAATTCATAATGCTTAATTCATAATGCATAATTCATAATTAGCGTCCGCCCACGTGTCCACCGCGTTATCGGTGGACGTTGTCGGTGGACGTAATTAGTTGCCCAACTGCGTCAGCGCGATTTTTCACTCTTCACTTTTCACTCTTCACTTTTCACTAAAGAAGAAGAAGTCGCAAGGGCGTCAGCCATTCTTCATTCTTCATTCTTCATTTTAAGAATTCTTCATTTTAACTAATGATATATCTTCTCAACGAAAACGAAATCTCATTCCCAGACCCAAGGGACGGTGAGCCAAACGGGCTCTTCGCTGTAGGTGGTGACCTCTCCGTGCCACGCCTCCTCCTCGCTTACAGCCACGGCATCTTCCCATGGTATGCCTTCCGCAAAGAGGACGCCTACCTCGACCTATGCAAAGAAGACGGCGAACCATACATACAGTGGTGGTGCCCAATGCAACGCTTCGTCATATTCCCGGACGAAATACATATCTCACACTCCATGAAGCAGATGATGAAGAAAGAGGAATACAACGTCACTTTCTGTCAGGACTTCAAAGGAGTGATAACAAACTGTGGCGCACTCCGCGAAAAAGAAAAAGGAGCATGGCTCGGCGAGCACATCATCAAGGCATACACACGACTCTTTGACGCAGGATATGCAGCAAGCGTAGAGGTATGGAAAACAGAAAACGAAACTGAATCGCCACGCCTCGTCGGCGGACTGTATGGCGTATGCGTAGGCAAATGCTTCATAGGCGAGAGTATGTTCTCCCTGGTGCCAAGCGCCTCAAAGCTCGCACTCATCGTACTTGCTAAATATATGCAGCAACATGGCGGACGGTTCATCGACTGCCAACTGGAGACTCCACACCTCAAAAGTATGGGGGGACGATTTATCAGTTATGATCAATACATGGAAATACTGAAGGATAGTTAAGCAAGCCGACCGCCCACACTCCCCTACTCCTTTTCTTTCCTTAGCAAATATTTAATGTTAATATTTCGTAATTATTTCCAAAAGTGTTATAATTATCAATATTTTTTCGTACCTTTGCACCCGCTTTCGGAATATTCCGTATTCTGCAAAGCAACTTTTAATGGGATTGGTTCGGTAGCTCAGTCGGATTAGAGCAACAGCCTTCTAAGCTGTGGGTCCTGGGTTCGAACCCCAGCCGAATCACTCAATTATTTAAAAGCATCCTCTTCTTGAGGATGCTTTTTTTTGTATGTGCCCCGACCAAAACGCAATGGGTCCTGGGTTCGAACCCCAGCCGAATCACACTCAATCATTTAACCCAAGTTTAACATAGCCAAACCGTTTCTCTTGCAGTATCAGCCAGTTAG
>SAMEA104315432__coassemble_552_pt1 | contig 17940 bp, 13 predicted proteins | sample SAMEA104315432__metabat2_low_PE_031 | metagenome-assembled genome bin SAMEA104315432 (sample SAMEA104315432) | gut metagenome | biome: Monkey gut; feature: monkey-associated habitat; material: faeces | place: China | collected 2013
CCGAGACTTCGTCCCGGGTTACTCTCGCTTCGCTCGGTACTGTCTTCCAGACAGATTTGTCGTTTTGTAGTCTTGTTGATTTGTTGATTGACAATATTGCAGGAGGTTACTACGAAACGACAAAACAACAAAACCATCTTCCACATGACCGTGGGGACTGAGGGGCTTTTTAAGTTTGCGAAAGTTGAGAAATCAACCTATTTCTTCCGCCAAGGGCGAGCCAAAGGAAATCACTGCAGGTCGCGGAACTCCGATGGAAGATAGCCGGTCTGGCGCTTGAAGAACTTTACGAAATAAGAAGGATCATCATACCCGAGGCTGGCTGCTATCTCCTTGATCATCATATTGGTGTATTTAGCCATTCGTTTGGCTTCCAGGATGATGCGCTCATTGATAAAGGCGAGAGGTGACTTACCCGAACATTCGTTCACACTCTTGTTTAGCGTGCGGACTGCCACATTGAGACGGTCAGCATATTCCTGCACGGTATGCAGACGATGATGCTCCTCCTCCACCATACGACGGAACTGAATGAAGAGCTGATGCGACGGTTTGAGCATATCAAGATTTTTGCCAGCCTCATGAATACCGTGCCTCTGTATCTTGACGAGGAATATGCAGAGCAGGGATTTCAGTATATCAACATTGCCCAGTTCGCTGTAATGCCTTGATTCTTCCTCCATATCATTGACCAATGGCATGAGCATCTGCGCAGTTCTATCGTCTATTATATAATAAGGTGTAGAGTCATAGGTGTGGAATGAGTTATATTTGAGGAAGAGACTGTCGGCATTTCCTCCCGCGACATTGTCCTTCATCAGGTCTGTACACATCTTTATTGCCACGCCTTTATAGCCCTCTTTCCTATCAAAATGATGCACCTGCCCAGGCGAAAGGAAGAATATGGTGCCGGGCTTTACGTCATAATCCTTGAAATCTACGGTATGAACGCCCGTTCCTTCCTGAAACCATAGTATCTCATAGAAAGAATGCACGTGCGCCATGCAGTCGTCTATCTCGCTTGTCTCAAAGAAATCGGGCATCCTTTCCACTCTGAATCCATTGCCGCGTGGCACATTGCACACGGTGGAATACATCCTGTTAAGTTCTTCTGTTGTCATGATATGTCTGTTATTTGGGTGTAAAATTACAAAATAAATGGTAAATTTCAGCATACAGAAGGGAGAAAAATGTTATAATACCGAAATTTACTATTTATTTGCCGATATTTATTTGCATATCTATAAGATAATCAGTACTTTTGCATCAGAAACAAGAAAAAAGGAGTCTTGTAAATGAAGAATGAAGAATGATGAATGAAGAATCCGAGTATGATTATTCTTCTTGCGCTGAATCCATCAAGCGAAAATGGTAACTTCCATTCTACATTATACATTCTTCATCTAACGGATTCTCAATTTCGCATTTTTAACTCTAGTAAAACAACTTTAAAAAACAAAACGACTATGGCAAACAAATATTCTGGTACACAGACAGAGAAGAATCTCGCAGCAGCTTTCGCAGGTGAATCACAGGCTCGTAATAAATATACATATTTCGCTTCACGTGCAAAGAAGGACGGTTTCGAGCAGATAGCCGCTATCTTCCAGCAGACTGCAGACAATGAGAAGGAGCACGCTAAGATGTGGTTTAAGGAACTTAGTGGCATCGGTACCACAGCTGAGAACCTCGCTGCTGCAGCTGAAGGCGAAAACTACGAATGGACAGACATGTATGAAGGCTTCGCAAAGACAGCCGAAGAGGAAGGCTTCACCGCTCTGGCAGCGAAGTTCCGCCTTGTGGCAGCCATCGAGAAGCGTCACGAAGAGCGTTACCGTGCCCTCCTTCACAATGTGGAGGCGCAGGAAGTATTCAAGAAAAGTGAGGTGAAGGTGTGGGAATGCCGCAACTGCGGTCACATCGTAGTAGGCACAGAGGCTCCTGAAATCTGCCCAGCCTGCGCTCATCCGAAGGCTTACTTTGAGGTGCATGTAGATAATTATTAAAATGTTGTTTTGTTGTCTGGTTGTTTTGTTGTCTGGTTGATAGTCTATAATGCGACATATTTTCACAGGCAACAAAACAGTAAGACAACGAGATAACAACCATTGCGCCAACGGCTTTCACCGTTGGACAGCAATCAACAGAAAGAACATAACAACTAAAAACAACGACAGATTATGAAAAAGTATGTATGCGACGTATGCGGTTGGGAGTATGACCCAGCAGTAGGATTACCAGAGGCTGGCATCCCAGCAGGTACACCATTCGAGGAACTTCCTGACGATTTCGAGTGTCCTCTTTGCTCTGTAGGTAAGGACGAGTTCTCTCCTGTAGAGGAGTAAGAGATATGATTTGCATCCAACGGTAAAAGCCGTTGGCACAGTGGCTGGCTTGCCGGTTGTCATTGTGGGTAGTTTATCTGCATCCTGCGGTAAAAGCCGTTGGCACAGTGGCTGGCTTCTGCATCTTTTGTGAAAAGTGAAGGGTGAAGAGTGAGAAATCACTCTTCACCCTTCACTGATTTTATTCCTCCCTTATCTCCACGCAAGCGATTCAATCACGATAGGCAGGAAAGAGAAGATCCAGAGGAAACTGACGGACAGTCCTCCTATCGTGCCGACAGCGAGGGAATACCAGAATGGCTGGGCATCCGGACCGTCTATGAGGAATGGAATCATACCGAGAACGGTGGAAAGGATGGTCAGGAGGATAGGGATAATCTTGTGATTGAATGCACGGACGAAAGCCTTTATCCCATTAACTCCCTGGATATTGTAATGGCAGATGATGTAAATGCCGGCATTGACGGTCAGTCCGGCGAGCAATACCATAGCCGCAAAGCCACCGGTGCCGAAAGGAATGCCCGTGAGATGATAGGTCAGAAAGAGTCCGATGAATGACACGGGGATAAGCATAGTGATAGCCAAGGCCTGAAGCATGCTCTCCAGCATGATGGAAAGCACAAAGAAGATGATGACAGCCACAAGTCCTATGAGCCAATATTGCGTGCCATTGTCTTCATATGCGCCGTAAGTCATGTTGAGACAGCGGAATCCTATGGGAAACAGATCATTGAATTGCTTCGTGATACGCTTGATATACCTGTCTGTATAGGCATAGGAACCGAGCACATTGAATGCCACCCTAAGGATATATTCCTGGCTTTCACGCGGAATGACGTTCTTCGCCTCACGCTGATTGATTGACATGAAACCGGAAGGACGCACGGTTCTGCCCCCTGCATTGATATAGGAATTGCGAAGTTTCCAGATGTCATAGGTCTCCACAGTCGAAGGCTTGATCTGCACCGGCATCCTGACAGCCTTGCCATTACTGCCCTGTTGCAGTTCTATCTCGCCCGCATCACGCTGTGAGAGCATCCTCTGCATGGCGGAATGGACATCGTAAGGCGACACGCTGTCGATGGCAAGCGTCCTGTTGTCATATTCCATGAAGTATTCATTCTCCTGCTCTTCATGCCCAGGAGTCTGGATAGCGATATCCACCACGCGATTGTTCCTGCGCAATTCCCTGCACATATCCTCGGCAAAGCGGTAGAGGCGCTCATAGTCATAACCTGCAATCTCTATGCTGTTGGCACGATATTGCAGATTGAGGGAATTGCTGAATCCGCGGTCGCTGACTCCCGATGTAGCCCAGTCAGCGCCTCCGATGGTGATTACCTTGCCTATCACCTTGTTTTCCAGCATATAGGGGAAGCCTGTCTGCAATGCTTCCTTCTTGAATTCCACCATGATTGAGGCACCACGAGAGCGGACAGAAGTCTCAAATCTCTTTATTTCATCAAAGTGCGTGAGGAATGCCTCCACCTCTTTCACCTTCTCATTCAGCTCCTGCACGCTGCCTCCCACCGGCATCTGAGCCCGTATGCTCAGTTGCATCTCATCCCTCTTGGGGCGATATGTGTTGGAGTCGAGCGAACTGATGAACAGCTTCAGCGTACCGCCAAACAGGCAAGCGAACAGCAACAGCATAGCCCACCTTCCGATGCGGTGCTGGCAAAGCGACACATACTTGGCATAACAGCGTGAGAATGAGATGACAAAGCGTGTGCGGCGGTTTCTCTTCACCACGCTTTTACGGCTCGTAAACTGGAGTTTCTCCACCAAAGCCGGCGCAAAGAATGAGGCTACGAGGATAGCCACGGCAAGATTTATCATCACCACGATGGAGAAATCCTTGAGGTCATGCCTGAGAAAGTCCGGCAACCAGAACACTATCACGAGCGAACCTATCGTGGTAAGCATCGCTGCCATTATGCCGAGCAGGGCTTTCCGGTTGCGGTAATAAGCATAATGGTCTGCCATCACGATGCTGGAATCAATGATAATGCCCAGCGAAACCGTTATTCCAGCCAGCGACATAGGGTGCAGCCTTATGTCCATAAGCCAATATATCACTATGGCTGACAGGATATTGGCAAGCAATGAGACGGAAATGATGCAGAGATATTTCCATCGTCTGCCACCTGCAAACCATACGAATATCAGCAATATGACGAGCGTGAGGGACGAACGTAGTATCAATGTGCGGAATTCCTTCATCTCCGTCTCGGCACGGTCGTAGCTCTTCTCGCACGACAAGCCCTTGGCATTGCCGAAAGTGGCTGACATCACGTCCTTCACCTTGTCGGCAGTGCGCACGGTATTGGCATCCTTTTCGGCATATATGTTGATGTATAATGTGTTCTGCCCATTGATGCGGAAATAGCTGTCGGGCTGTTTTTCCCTTATGCTGCACTGCGTAAGATTATTCATATACACAGTCTTTCCGCCTATATTCTTGAGAGGCATCGCCTCAAAACTGCCCTGCCTTTCCTTTGAAGTGAGGACAAGAGGGATGGTGATACGCCCGTTTTCCGTGGTCACCTCCCCGATGACATCCTCCCTCCCGGTATAGTTTCTTACCGCATCAATGATATCCGATGCGCTTATGCCGTAAGCCGCTATCTCGTCAGCATCGTAGGCTATCTCCATATAGTGGGACGTGGCTCCCGTAATATCGACGTGATGCACTCCGTCTATCTTCTCCAGCGAGTGTCCCATCATGCGCTCCACCACCTGTTTCATCTGCTCTCCCGACATATCTGCATTGATCTGGTATGTCAGTATCTGCTTCACCTCATTGCCGTCAATGCCTGTGTTCACCTCTCCACCAGTGACTACGGGGAATGAAACGTCTTCGGGGAGTTTGTCCTTTACCTGCCGAAGGATGGATGCAATCTCGAATTTAGCCATCGACACGTCAGCCTTCGGCTTCATCTCCACCGTGATACGTCCGTTTCCGAAACGGCTTACCGATGATATTTTCTCCACTCCCTTCACTGCAGCCACCAATGCTTCGATGCGTGAAGTGACATTCTGCTCTATGACTTTTGCCGAAGCGTTTCGCCAAGAGAAGGATATGGTCAGCGTCTTGCCTTGCTCGGGACGCGGTTCGTTGCTGATGTCCAGGCGAGGAAAGACACACACGCCGATGACCATCAGTATGCACATTATCAGGATTATGGAGAAGGGGGAGCGCATTCTTCTGTTGTTTTGTTGTTTTGTTGTCTTGTTGTCTTGTTGTTTTGGTATCCAACGGTAAAAGCCGTTGGCACAGTGGCGGCTTGTTGAGTATTCTCAAACAACTATGTGTCACTTGCCACCGAACCATCGTCTGCCATAAATGGCATGATAGACGAGGGGAACGAAGAAGAGACTGACCATAGTGCCGACTGTCATGCCGACAATGATGGTGAATGAGAGCGGAAACTGCAACGCTGATCCCATGTCGCCACGCTGCAACAACGGCAGGATAGCGAGGATAGTGGTCAGCGATGTCATGATGATCGGGCGCAGACGCTGATGTCCGGCAGTGACTATGGAGCGCAGCAGGGTCACTCTCGTCACGCCATTGGCGGCAACAGCCTGACGGTAAAGGCGATTGATGGTATCCACCTTCAGGATGGAGTCATTGATGATGATGCCACACATCACCACCATTCCTATCATCGACATCACATTGAGCGTCTCTCCACAGACAAACAATGCAAGCATCACAAGCGCAACATCTATGACTACCTCCGCAAGGATGATGACAGGCTGGAGCAGACTCTCAAACTGCGCAGCGAGAATGAAATAGAGAAGCATCACCGCCACAAGCATCACCATAGCCAGTTCCCACACCATCGTGCGGGAAGAGAAATAGTTTCCCGTGAACGTGGCCTGGAGATTTCTGGCGTCATCGTCCGTAATGCGTGACACATAGTCCATCACCTTCCTCACCTCCCCGTCGCCGGCAGTCTCAATGTCGATGGCGGCATACTCGCCTTCATCGCCAGCAGTAAGGTGCTTATAGTCCTCCTTGCGCGATTCCTTCACGAGATATTCCAGCGGAATGTCTATTCCGTCAGCATTGCGTATGGTGTTTCCCAGCAACACGTCAGCATCCCTGCCGTCAGTTCCGATGATGACAGGCACGCTCTCTCCGCCACTGTTGATGTCATAGATATTGTTGCTACCCAGAAGTTCGCGGAAGCGTAGATAGAGCTGCTGGTAAGTCACCTTATAGTAAGCCATCTGCTGCGCATCCGTCTGATACTGGAGGTAGGTCTCCGTGGCAAGATGCTGGATGTTGAGTTCCGGGAAATGCAGCCTCAGCGAGTCGGTGACGGTGCGTGTCTGCTCCACTGCAGGTCTGCCTCCGCTGCGGTTTTGCAGTCTTATCTGCAGGTCAGGCTCGTCAGTGGAGAATATCATGTCGAAGATATTTGTGGCCAGTTCCGCCTCCGTCTTTGCCTTAGGATAATGCTTAGCCACGTAGTCCATCATCGTTTCTCTCGCCTTCTGGCAGTCGTCGGCATTGGCAGACTTGATGTAACACACTGCCTCACTGCTTGTTATATTCCTGGTATGCGACAGTATGAAGTCCTGACCTCCCACCATCGTGGTGAATGACGTCATGTATTTCCCAGCCGCTTTCAGCACTTCCTTCACCCTTCTGTCATTCTCTTCTGGCGTGATTCCTGCGTTCCAGTCGATGGTGACTATGGCGTCATCATGCGGCAGAACAGGCATTCTCTCTTTCCTTATCATCGGCGAGACGGCCAATATCATCACTATGCAGCCGGCAAAGGCGAGAATCATCTTCCTGCCATTGCGGAACGTGAACCTGATGCCTTTCTCATACCATCGCATTATCATCCTGTTTTCCTTTGCCCTACTGCCGAATTCCTTCCGCCTGTAAAGCAATCTGAAATATACAGGCACGACAATGGACGCCACGGCGAGCGAACAGAAGAGGGCTATCGTGATGCCCATGGCCTGATCGAAAAACAATGCTCCTGCCGTACCGCTGAGGAATATCAACGGCACAAAGACAGAGCAGGTGGTAAGCACAGATGAAAGCATCGGCATGAACACCTCTTTCACCGACTGCACTATCGTCCTGTCATCGCAGGCCTTCTTCTGCCTGATGTTGTCCATCACGATGATGGCGTTATCCACTATCATTCCCACGCCCAGAATGAGTCCTGAGAGGGAGATGATATTGAGCGAGACACCTATGACATAGAAGCACAGAAGCGTCAGGACCAGCGAGAGCGGTATGGAAATGATTACCAGAAGCGGCATTCTCCATCCGCCGATGAAGAAGAAGAGCACCACGCTCGCCATGATGATACCGAGAATGAGGTTCCACTGCAGATTGTCCATGCTGTACGACAGGAGCCTTGTCTGGTCGCGAGTGATGTGCAGCTGCAGTTCGGGATAGTCCTTCTCTATCTGCGTCATCAGCGTGTCGATGCGTCCCTGCAGCGTGCTCATCTGCGCATCGCTCTGCTTTATTACCGCCATGGTGATGGCAGGCTTTCCGTCGGATGTGACTATACCTTTGCGGTCAGCCGGCATTTCCTCCACCTTGCATATATCCTTTATCTGCAGCAGTCGTCCTTCGTGGCGGATGTAGATGTTCTCTATATCGCTGACAGAGAGTATCTGCGAGTCGAAATGTATGGTATAGCGATAGATACCGTCGCGCACGCTGAGTGCTTCCAGCACCACATTATTGTCGCTGACAGCCTTTTCTATCTCCGAATTGCTGATGCCCAGTCCTGCTATCCTCATCGGGTCGGGGATAATGGCAATCTGCGTGCCCACCATACCGCTGTAGTCCACCATCGCCACCTCCGGCACCTGCTCCAGGCGTTTGCTTATCACGTTGCGCACCAGTCTGGAAGTCTGTTCCGTCTTGCCTCCTGTCACGTCGATGTAGAAGGCAGGAATGTCCAGCGCTCCTATCTTCATCACCTTCGGGCGTTCCATATCCTTAGGCATGGAGCTCATCGCCCTGTCTATCTTCTCATTCACTTCGATGAACGACATGCTCATGTCCGTGCCCGGACTGAATGACAATGTCACCGTTCCGGCATCCGTCCGTGATGTGGATTCGATGTTCTGCAGTCCTGTGACCTGCGAGAGCTGCTGGCGCATAGGCTTCACCATGCGCTGCTCTATCTCACGTGCCGAACTGCCCTGCGCTGCCATCTGCACCACTATCCGCGGCACATCAATGTCAGGCATCAGCGATACCGGTATGCGGTCGAAGGCAAGCACACCGAGTGTCACGATGGCTATCAGCGTCATTGTTACGGCTATTGGGCGATGTAGGAGGGTACGTAGCATATCTTGGGCTAAATGATTGGATTACGGGCGGTTCTATAAATTACCACCGTTATATAAGCTAATTTATAGAACCGCCATTACATTATTCGTTCAGTTGAGACTTCCTGTTACAACAAGAATATATGAATATATGTGGGATTATTCCTTTGTTTCCACCACCTTCACCTCCGTGTCGTCAGCGAGGTTGAGATTGCCGGAAGTAATCACTATGTCGCCAGCCTTCACGGTGGTGTTCTTGCGTTCGCAACCGGTAATGGCATAGCTCGTAAGGTTACTATAGACTATATCGACGTAGGTCCATACGGCACGGCGGGTGGAAGGATCATATACGAAGACGACATGATAGCCATCACGCTCCACCACCGCTTCCTTCGGCACCACGAACATATCCGGCACGGAATTTTCAATTATCACCTTCACGTTCATTCCGTCGAGCAAACGGTCGGATGTGTTTCTTATCCGTGCCTTGACGCTTACGAGGCCCTTGGAGTCTATCGTCGGATTTATCTCCGTCACGCTTCCGGTCAGCAAGAGGTCATCATCTATGAATGGAGACATCTTCACCTGAGTGCCAATACGGACGGAAGACAGTTCCGCCTCCAGAATCTGAAACTCCACATCGAAGAATGAGTCGTCGATAAGCGTGCAGAACTTGTCACCACGCTGATAGGAACGTGCCACGAGTTCGGACACCCTGCCACTGAAAGGGGCAAGCAGACGGCAGTCGGACAATGAGGATTCGGCTGACTGCAGAGCGTATTTCGCTGAGTAATAGCCTGATGTCACCTCAGCCCTGTGGAGCACTTCGGCAGGAACATTGCTCGTGTTCCCGTCATACCCCAGCCCTATCAGCTTGTCCTGAAGCTCCACTTTGGCACGCTCCAGGTCGCGCTTCGCCTTCTCCAGCTGTATCTTCCTGTCGCGCATATCAGCCACGGCGAGCACACTTCCAGCTGACACGCGCTGACCATTCTTCACGTTTACGGTCTGCACCACTTCCCCACCCTTCGGGCACATCAGTTCTGCCTTGCGGATGGCAGCCAGTTTTCCGTTGCAGAGTATCTGCTTCTGGAAAGTCTGCTTGCGCAGCATCATGGTGTCCACCTCCACTATTGCCTGCTCCTGCGCCATCATCGCCTTGTCATCTTCCTTGCTTTCATCCTCCTGATGAGCAAGTGAATACGTCATCCACGCCAAGCCACCGATGATGATTACGGCAGCCAATGATGAGAGAATTATCTTTGTCTTCTTGTTGATCATACTGTTAGAATTGTTCTATTTTTCCTATTTGAGTAACTGCACCCGAAGCACCCTTGCAACCATCTGATTATAAAGACGTTGCAAAAGCACAGTTTTCAGAGCGTAATAACTAAGCTTTTAGGGTGCAATATCTATGCTTTTACAGTGTAATATCTATGCTTTTGCATCGTGAAAACTTCGCTATCATCTTTTGAAAGCATTTCCTTTACAGTTTTGTTCCATTTTTCCTTGTTTCGCAGTTCGGTGGTCTTATGTTGCAGGATAAAATATCAATAAATAAAAATAAGCAATTATATTTTTCAATATTTTTTCTCTATTGATATTTTTTTATGCGAAGTCCGTTTGAAGTATGGATATATAGCAAGGTACTGTCTTCCAGACAGCTCTCCTTTACGAGGTTATAGTCCCGAGACTTCGTCCCGGGTTACTCTCGCTTCGCTCGGTATAGGCTTCCAGCCTAATCTTGTTGCCATTCTTCATTAAACCGAATTGTGAATTATGTTGTTTAGTTGTTTTGTTGTTTAGTTGTTTTGTTGGTTGCAAGAAGTTCCAACTGCGTCAGCGCGATTCTTCACTTTTCACTTTTCACTCTTCACTTTTCACTCCACCTCAACGGCGCAAGCCATTCTTCATTCTTCATTCTTCAATCTTCATTTTAACAGACGGTGTGATGTCCTTCAGGTCGGCCTTGCGTTGCCAGTCGTAGAGGGTGGATTTCTGGAGACTGTAATAGTCGTTCCAGAAAGTGAGGAGCTGGTTGATATACTTCGCTTTGGCAGACTCCATCTCCTGCTGGGCAGTGTTGAGGTCGGTTACTGAGATAGATCCCGTCTCATATCGCTTGCGCATGATCTCATATCGCTCCACCGCTATCTCCTGAGCACGGAGCGCATTGCGGCATTGCAACGGCTGGGCATTGAATTGCATCACCTTCTTGCGCAGTCCCTGCATATAGTCAAGGTTGGACTGCTCCACCTTTGTGCGCACCACGTCCAGCTGTGCTTCCGCCATCTTCACCTTGCCTTTGCTCACGCCCCAGTCGAAGATGGGCAGGGAGAGCGTGAGTCCGATTATCTCATTGTCCTTCAGGCGTCCGTATGCCGAACTGAAAGTGTTGCCTGTCTGCGACAGTCCCAGCTCGCTGCTGAGCGTCATCTGCAGTCCGCGCTGCGACTTTGACTGCGCCACAGTGCGCTCCGCCTGCAGCATCAGCAGTTTCTGCTCAAGGGTATGTGAGGAATTATTGATGGCTTTCTGCACCACTTCATCCGCACTGACGATGATGTCGGGAGTGTTGTATGGCGGCACGAGCTCGGCATTGGAATAGTCCGTCACCCTGAGAAACGAGAAAAAGTCGTACATGGCATCGTCGAGGGCTATCTTGTTTGTCGTCACCGCCATCCTTGCATTGAGCAGAGAAAGTTCCATCTGTAGCACCTCGCTCTTGGTGGTGGTGGTCAGGGCGAGACGTTTCTGCGCCATCTCGTAGAGTTTCTCTCGGTCGCTGACCGTGGCAAGACTCTGCTTGTAGTCGGACTGCGCCGCAAGGACATTGAAGAATAGCGTCGTCGCCTTTATCGTGATGTCCTGCAGAGCGGTGAGGTAAGTGCGCTCCGCTATCTGATATTCCATTGGAGCCGTCTTCTTCTGCCACTTCAGCGAATTGAAGGAACGCAGCGGCTGGGTGTAACTGATGCGCAGCGGCTGGGTCTTGTAGGTCTTTTCATCATAAGTGAACTGGTCGAGGCGGTAGAGATACGACTGCAGCGACACCTTGCCGCCCGTGGCTACTATCTCCTGGTCCATGGAGAGGGTGACGGAATTGGTCATCGTATTGTTGTTCACCTGATTGACCCTTCCCGTCTCATAGTCTCTTGTCTCAATGACAGAATGGTTGAACCCACCGAGCCCGCCACTGAGATTGAGCGAAGGGAGCATCTGAGCCTTGAACGAGCGATACTGCCAGTAGCTGCCCATAAAGCTGTATCTCGCTATCTGGGCATCGAGGCTGTTCTCCTGCGCAATGGTGATGGCGTTGGCAAGAGTAAGCTGCTGAGCGCATACCGCCACGCTATGCATGATGAGGGAAATAATAGTTAGCTTCAGTTTCATTCTTTCGGTTATGGTAGTTTGATTGATTGCGAGATGAGATACAAAGGTAACAATAAAAAGGCAGATGGCAAAGCAAAACATCGTTTTTGTTTGATTCCCACATCGCTTTTGTTGCGTTCTCACTTCATAGCTGTTGTTTTTTTACTGATTATCGGAAACGATATCTCACGAGGTGGTAACAACTGCCTTCATTCGTATCGGGATATATACCATACAATGAATTGGCGTGCTGGACAATCGGCATAAAGCCATAGTCAGACTTGCTGGTTCCAGCAATTCCTGACTGCGACTTCCCGCTGACGGTGTCATGTATGCTCGTCATCACGAATTTCGACCAGTACTGGGATATCACCTTACTATTGACAATGAAAGCACTGACCGGGCGCACCGGTTGTGATGCGGCATCGTTATACTCCAGCGATGCGATATGCTCAAGAGCCTCATCTTCATACTTATAGACGGCAAAAGAGCATGGATCTATGATGCAGACCGCTTTCCCGTTCTTCTGGAATATGTGCTTGGTGGGAAGAGAAGTCCTGGTATCAATATCCATTTTGAGGAAGTCATTGACCATCACTCCTTCATTGTCCGTCACGACTATTTTCCCTACATCATCGTTGGCATTGAGATTGTAGAGCAGAAAACCCGTTTCCGTTTTTTCTAAATCCAGACAAGGAAATCCGATATTGATTCTCTCCTTGAATTTCAGGTTTCTGTCATACGAGTTGACTGCAAGCCCTGCCATATCCAGGACGTAAACATTATCCTTGTCAGAGGCGATAGCTGCAGGCTTGACATATTCGCCATGCCCCTTTCCCTGAGCATTGATGCTGCAGACCAGCTTCCCTGTCTCAAGGCTATAAGCCATGATATTGTTTGCCTGGTCGAGAAGGTAAATGTTGCCATCCACGATGCAGGCATCCTCCACATTATAGGATATGACAGAGTATGGGACTGGCAGTGTCAGAGTATCCACCTCCGCAAGCATGCTATCTATTGCCAACAGACCTTTTTCCTCCGAGAATGTATCGACACCTACAGTCGCGACATTGCCGTTTCTGATATTACTGCTTGACACACACCCGAACATCATTATTACTGCAAGTATGCATATATATAAATTCAACCTCATAATCTATGTTGTGTGCAAATGTATGTATTCTGAAACAATCAGAATACATACATAAGTATTATAAAAAAGAACTCTTAAAACTCAAAAGTAAATGCTTAAAACTATATGGAACGTTTAACCATTATCATTACATTCCGAGCACTCATGCTCATGATAACCACGCGAAGCATTAGGGTTAACCCAACAAAAGCCCTTATGTTTACCATTGGAAACAAAGACCTGTTTGCCCCCATATGATACCAACTCCCCACAATCAATATGAGCCCAAGTATAATGCTTGGAGTTGGGGGATTCTTCCTGACTTAACGCTTCTACATCTTCCGAAAGAAGCGCCCTATTTCCAGATAACTGATTGACTTTACTGTCGTTGGCAGAATAACCATTCCACCATCCAGCTATCGTCGCTGCCAACATTGCAACGACAGTCAATGATTTGACTTTTCTGATTTTCATTATGTTTATATATACTCGTTATGCCTACTCTATTAAAGATTTTCGGCTTCCTCTTTTATCATGCATGATTTCTTTTGCTATACCCTTCATCTCCTTTGTGGCAGGAGATTCTATCTTCGGCTTCAAAGCCAGCACACGCTCTGCCATAATCCTTGCCTTCTCCACATTGCCGTTGTCCCTATACATCAGCATCAGTTGATAAAGCGGATAGAGACGGTTTGGCATTATGGCGAAAGCCTTCTCATAGGATTGCTCTGCCAGATTGCAGTGCCCCATATCCCTGTAATTGTTGCCCATCAGGACATGAAACATTGGGTCGGCACTGCATAAAGCACCTCTGCGAAGCATGGCATTGCTGTCATTGTAACGTTTTAGCTCTCTTAAAGCCTTACCAAAATCAAAAAGGAATTCCGGGTTATCACCTTCCAACGGAAGTAACTCATAATAATCTTTAATGAATGATTTATCATAGAATCCTCTTATCATTGCATAATCCTTGTCTGCCTCATAACTTTCCTCCGCCAACTTGTATGTTTGCCATGCAAGAAGAATCAGTAGGCACGAAAAAAGAGCTGTCTTAACTCGACCCAACCTGCAAATGTTCCATCCATTGGTTGATTCACTCCATGCAAAAACGACTACTGCAATTATCTTATATGATAATATGTCAAAAGGATATGAGAACAAAGAAAACAACATTAACGATGAAAGTCCGAAAAACAACGGTTTGCTGTTTTTGTGAAGAACTATTAGAGCAGATACGCAAAGAGTGATAGCTATCAATGCGCCTACAATCCCTTGCTCGACCAATATCTTTACCAATATGTTGTATGCATTATCCGTAACGCCCGCAGATGACAAATCTACATTACGTTCGTAAAGTAACAACATTCCTTCTGCAAATGCATTACGGAAACCGCCAATGCCCACTCCAAGCCATGGGCCTTCCAACCACGTAGCGATGGATGCACTCCAGACTATAATTCGACCATCAGCCGACCCTTGTTTTATAAAATAGAATCCACATCCTATCAGAATCAGAATACCCCATATCAGATATCTGTATTTCCAATAGTATTGTCTGAATATCCATAGTGTTATCAGTGATATACTGACGAATGCCGCACGGCTCCATGTAGCAGGAAGAATCAAAGCCATGACGATAACGGCAACTGTCACGAGGTGCATCCATGTTAGATTCTCAACATTTCTGACTAAACAATTTGTTTTTTCAGGAAATCTCTCGGTGATTATCTTGCTGAATGGCATAATAGGAATGTTCTTTATGACAGGCTGACATGGTATTTCTTTCAAGGAACTCAACCCCACAACAATTCCAATCATCAAGTAAGCAGAATAAGGTCCTGGATTCATGAAGCTACCTGTAAGGGCGAACAAATTATTACGACTGGTTTCAATACCAGATATCTGCAATGCTCCAATCCATACCTCATAACATCCTAAAGCAAGAATACTTCCTATGAGTACCCATGCAGACATCTTGGTTTCTTGAAAGGCAATACGAAGCCCAATATACAGCAGAAACAATTCTATTGCCTTCAAAAATTCCAACAGACAAGGCCATTCATTACCAACCCATAATCTTCCTATATAGTATATAACCCATGCAACCACTATAACATCAGTTAGCGTACAATCTAACATTTTCTTATACCAGAAAAGTATGCCAAATCCAAAAACGAAAAGAGCTGGAATGCAATAAAAGAGCCACATCTCACACCTCATCCATCGAATCTCAGTAGGCATAATTGTTGTCAGCATCATTATCACAACAATGCCTATTCTTATTGTCTCGTATTCAGATTTGGATAATAACTCTTTCATCATTTAATGGTTTAAAGGGTGGTTCGTACAGGGTTATGTAGTTTCGCAGTATCACATATATCACATTTTGAAACAAGTATAGGAAAAATACCATTTCTTGACCAGATGCCGATTGCTAACACTATCGTCAGTATTTCCCTTCTAATATATTCCCATATTTCTTCTCAAACTTTGACAGTAAGATATTCCTAATTTTCTTATTGGTAATAGGATTGCCTACAAGTACAATTTTATCATCCTCGTCAACAAGAAAAGTATGATACTTAGTTTCTGAAGGAATGTGCGGATTCTTTCGTAAAAAGATATTGGCAGAGTCAATAAATATTGTTTGAGGTATCAACTTTTCAAGAAACAGATGTTCAAGATCTTTTTTCGTCTTACTTCCTGGAGTGATTATTATGACATTGCAGAACTCATCATTTGATATTTTTTCCATAAGAAATAAGAATTCATTTATCTTTACTTTTTGCAAATAACAAGAAGAACACGATGCAGAATCGATATAATGGATTAATTTGTATTTAGCATTTTTCCATGGCGAGACATTCAAAATAGAATCACTCGCCCAACATTCCATTTTCTCATAGGGAATAGTCGTTTTCCCGATTTGCATTCTTTCTATGTTCATATATTCTTTCTCATGCGGATTACATGAGAAAAGAACAACAATACTATATGCAAATACCATAAATATTCGTATCTGGCTCATTTCTTCTGATATTATAATAGAATAAAGTTACAGCCCTTGAAAACATATTGAGTTTCAGAACTTGAGAATAGAAAATTTCTACCATCTAATATATGGCATCCAAATCATAAGAGTATATAAATGGCTCTGAAATATCCTCTGAATAGTCAGAAAAGAGATAAAGAGTTTTGTTATCTTTCGACAACATTATGTTTTGCCCATATTCGTCAAGATGAATAACTTGCTGTTTTACTCCATCCCAATTAAATACCTCTATGGTATTACCAAAGATAAAGGGATTTTTATATTCTTCGATTTTTTCTCCTTTACCATCCGAATCTCTCAGAAGCATATAAATCCTATTCTCATCTGCACAGCAAGCCAACACTTCCGTTGACTTTTCCTCATCAAAAGGATCAGAATACAAAGTACTTAAAATGTTTGTCTTATTTCCATCAAAAGTAAAGATGAAAGCTTTTCTCACAAAACCATTCTGGTATAGGTATCTGCCATTCTTGTTTTCCAAGATATAACTGTTCTCTGTATAGCATTTGTTCTTTTTTCTGTCATCGCATTTCATTTCTTCTGAAGGCCAGTAATCAAGAAGGGAAACCTTTTGATTCTTGAAGTCAATAATGGAGAACAAATGTTTAATATCGGAATATGGAGTACCAGCAACAAGTATTGTGGAATCTGACAGAACAACAAAATTCTTGCCATTCGGTCCAAACACAGGTATTTGCTTCAAATCAAATTTCTCCCATTTCGTTTTATCCTTGACAGCAGGAATGCTATCTCCATGTGGGATTTTTACCAATGAGAGATATTTTGAACCTACCCACGAACGATTCAGCACATGCAATTCACCATCATTGCTTGAAGATACAATCATATACCCGAACTCATCATGTCCGCTTCCGGAAACTAATATCCTGTCAACTGTCTGCCATTTCTTTGTCGAGAGTTTACCGCCATAAAAATCCATATTCCACGCATATAACAGATCTGCACACAAAAACTTCGGTCCCATATACATATTAGCTGAGTCAATCTCAACTTTTATACCTTCAATAGACACCTCGCTTATTACAGAACCTGAATGCTCTGAACAAGAATAGAATAATGTAACTAAAAATAAAACTATAAAATAATTAATTCTTTTCATCTATGACGATTTTTTGGGAGGTTCTGTATCCATCACAAAAAAAATAATGCAGAAAAGATCCAGAACCTCATTTATATGAGTCCACTTTTAAAAGTCATTTTTGATAATTTCTTCAAATGTAATCATCTGATAATCAAATGGTGTTTTGTAGGATAAAGAACCAAAAGCTACTTTTTAAAGTGGGCTCTTTATATTATTTACAATCAGCGGTTGTTACAACGACTTATTATATGCCAAGGCACATACACCATGTATAGAGCCACAATCATAATAACAAACATCATATCCACCAAATGCGCACTGAGACACGACACAATCTCCTTCACTCTCACCAGTTGTCAATGCCTCAACATTCTCAGCAAGGAACATGTCGAATTCCGGCAGTTTTGCAGCATTATATGCCTTAAAACCACCCATACCAGCGGCTACCACACATACTGCAGCAACCATTGTTTTCATAGTTCTTTTATTCATTGTTTTTTATTGTTTTTTATGCCTACTCTATTAAAGATTTTCGGCTTCCTCTTTTATCATGCATGATTTCTTTTGCTATACCCTTCATCTCCTTTGTGGCAGGAGATTCTATCTTCGGCTTCAA
>SAMEA104315432__coassemble_611_pt1 | contig 16777 bp, 9 predicted proteins | sample SAMEA104315432__metabat2_low_PE_031 | metagenome-assembled genome bin SAMEA104315432 (sample SAMEA104315432) | gut metagenome | biome: Monkey gut; feature: monkey-associated habitat; material: faeces | place: China | collected 2013
CAAGCCTTATTTGAGGTTTGAAAACTTGTCATGCCCTATCGCTGAATAGTTACAAACGAAAAGACTTGAAATAGTTTTATTAGGTAAGAAGACCCCAGGAATAACAACACAATTTGTAAATAATTACACATTATATATATAAAGGAGGGTTATCAATATGAATGATCAAAGGAAAACCTATGTTTTGAAAGCGTCATTGCTTTGCCTCTCCCTATTTTGCGGAGGCACACTGACCTGTTTAGCTCAAAACAACGTTAAGAGTACCCAATCTACCATGCAGACGCGAAAGGCGGGTGTGGTGGCAAAAGACAGGTGGTAGATGATATTGGCGAACCATTGCCAGATGCCACAGTGAAAGTGAGGGGAACTAAAATCGGCACAACTACAGACAAGAATGGACGTTTCTCACTTGCCATTCCAGACTTTGCTACCGACAAGACTTACTATCTCGACATCAATTTCGTGGGAATGAAGAAGAAATCCGTTCGCTTCCATGAGAACAGCAACGGAATGCGCATCGCCATGGAGTCGGATGAAAACACCCTCGATGAGGTTGAAATTGTAGAGACAGGTTACGGTCGTCTGCCACGTAAAGATATGGTAGGCGCTTTCTCCACTGTGAAAGCAGAGGATGTCCTCATGCCTGCTTATCAGTCTATCGACCAGATGCTGCAAGGTAAGATTGCCGGACTGATGGTAGTCAATTCATCAAGCCGTGTCGGACAAGCACCGAAGATTTCCATTCGTGGTCGCTCTACTATTCTCGGTAATACAGACCCGCTATGGGTAGTAGATGGTGTCATACAGGATGACCCTATCTCCATCGATGCCAGTGCTGCGATGACCACAGACATGAAGGAGCTTATCGGCAGTCAGGTGTCGTGGCTCAATCCGCAGGACATCGAGACCATCACGGTGCTCAAGGATGCTTCTGCCACTGCCATTTATGGCTCTATGGCTTCCAATGGTGTCATCGTTATCACCACCAAGAAGGGCAAGGCGGAACGTATGAGCATACGTTATTCCACCAATCTCTCTGTCAGCGTGCGCCCTACATATCAGTTGTTTGACTTCATGAACTCCAAGGAGCGAATACAGTTTAGCAAGGAAGCCTACGATGCAGGAGTACGTTACCAGGGTGACCCCTCTCCCTCAGATTTACACTTACGAGGGATTGATGAATATGTTTAACAAAAATCAGATTTCAGAAGCAGACTTCATGAAGCAGATGGAGCGTCTTGAGACCGTCAATACAGACTGGCTCAAGATACTGTGTCGCAACTCATTCAGCCAGAATCATAATCTCAGCATAGCGGGAGGAACGGAGAAAGTCACTTACAATGCTTCATTCGGCTATCAGGACAGCAAGGGTACTGAGAAGGGAAATGACCAGGATCAGTTTACCACTCGCCTGAATATCGGAGTGCAGTTTAATAAGCGTCTCCGTGGCTCATTCAGCATCAATGGCAGCATTCGTAACAGTAAAGGCTATCGTGGCGTAAGTCCGCAGTCATACGCTCTGGCTACAAGCCGTGCCGTGCCTTGCTATGATGAGAATGGTGACCGCGTATTCTATAAGCAATACTACACCTATCAGCTCAACAAATCATTGGGTTCCAACAATATGTATGGATATAACGTGCTCAATGAGATGGACAACAGTTACAGCAAGAACAAGGCCAGCACATTCAATGCCTCTGCCAATATCGACTATAAGATATTGGATTGGCTGAATTATCAGCTTGTAGGTTCACTCTCGCAGAGCACCAATGACATGGAGAGTTTCCTCGGCGAGCGCACTTCCACCATCGAAATGCTCTATCGCGGCTATCCGGTAGGTGGAGCAGAGCCAGGCAGTGACCTCTTCAAGGCTGCTTTGTTGCCATTTGGAGGACAGTTGACCACAAACAATTCCTCTATGCTCTCTCTCAATATGCAGCATAAGCTCGTGGCTTCCAAGACCTTCAATGAGATACACAGATTTAATATGATGCTCGGTATGGAGGTGAGATCATCCAAGAGCAAGGGCAAGGCAAACAATGTATGGGGCTTTGTGCCAGAGCGAGGCGAGAGCCTTGTCTCACCATCATTGCCAGAAGATGTCACACCAATCGGCGGTGCACAGAGCATAGGATGGGGCGCTCTCAGACAACTCTTTGAGGGAGGATGGAGCAGCACCAACACTACATCCAACTATATGTCATTCTTTGGCACCTTCGCTTACTCACTGATGAACAGATACGTGGTGAATATGAATATCCGTTCAGATGCTTCAAACCGCTTCGGACAGGATGTCAACAAGCAGTTTGACCCTACATATTCATTCGGAATCTCATGGAAGATAGCAGAGGAGAAATTTATCAAGGACCACGTGAAATGGCTCAATCAACTGAATCTCCGCGCTACTTACGGCATACAGGGTAACGTAGTCAACTCAGTAAGTCCAGACCTCATTGCGCAGTATGGCGGCATCCTCGCAGGATATAATGAATATTACACCACTATCTCCAGCCTTCCAAACCCATACCTCAAGTGGGAACGCACTCGCACTTGGAACCTCGGTATGGATATGCAGGTGTTTAATGGCATTTCAATGAGTCTCGAATACTATGGACGTCGCTCTAATGCAGTCATCGAACAGGACGTGGCAGAGGAATACGGCATGGGAACACTCAAGCTCAATGGTGGTATCATCTACAATCACGGACTGGAATATACCCTGAATATCACTCCAGTAAAGACCAAGGACCTCACGGTGAACATCGGCTTCAATGCTTCCAAGAACTGGAACAAGACGGAGACCGACGACCGAACAGCGCGTGCAGACGAGTTGACGCATCGTGATTTCATCTCCGGCAACAGCAGCCGTCCGCTCAAGAAGGGCTATCCTCTCAATGCTTTCTGGTCGTATGACTTCATAGGACTGGATCATGAGACAGGTCTCCCTATGTTTAACAATGCCACTGTGGAGAAGGTGAGTGAAGACAAGTCAATCGACCCTACTACCTTCCTCGTCTATTCAGGTCAGACAGAGCCTTACTTTACCGGTGGTATCAATCCGCGCGTGCGCTGGAAGGATCTGCAGTTGAGCGCAAGCTTCGCCCTTATCCTCGGCTCAAAGAAGCGCCTTCCTAACCCATACTCAGCATTCACCAGCGGCAAGATGCCGAGTCCGCTCAGCAATCTGTCAAAGGAACTGACAGAGAGATGGAAGCAGCCAGGCGACGAAGCCCACACCAATATCCCGGGACTCTACACTTCGGTGGTGGATATCCTCAATCTCTACACGCCGGACGGACTCTTCACAGACCGTTACTCCATGTGGTCGAACTCCACAGCGAGAATAGTCAGCGGTTCGTTCCTGCGCTGCACGCAGTTGTCATTCTCATATTATCTGCCGAAGGCAATATGCCAGAAGCTCCATGCCACAAGTATCTCCGTCAGCGGCAATACAAACAATCTCTTTGTCATTGCCAGCAAGAAGTGGAATGGCTTCGATCCAGAGTTAGGCAACAGTATTCAGCCAAGAATATTCTCTTTCGGTCTGAGTGCTTCTTTCTAAACCAAAGTAGCAGATCAATATATCAATCAATATCTTGAACAACTACTTATAAAAAAGAAAAAGAATATGAATAAATATATCAACAGCATAACCGGAGTCCTTGGGGCGGCATTATTACTGACCAGTTGCGGAGATTTCCTTGACCCGAAATCCCAGAGTGAGTTTGTCCCAAAGGATGTCACTTCACTCAATGAGATACTCCTCGGTGAAGCATACCCACGTAATGATATGGGAGGATTCAATTATTTCCTCACCATGATGGACGATGATGTCACAGCGGCAGCATGGCAGGAGCCTGATGATAACTATGATGAAAACATTTTCTTGGCATCATATACCTGGCAGCCTGATATGTTTGAAATCATGAAGACGGCAGGCGTCACCCGCAATGACATGTACTATACGTACTACAGAAAGCTGAAAGGTGTCAATGCAGTGCTCGATTATATCGACACCGTGACAGGTTCAGACGATGACATGAATAATGTCCAGGCACAGGCTTACGCATTGCGTGGATTCTATTATTTCAACCTTGTCAACATTTTCGGACAGCCATACAATTATAATCCAGATGCTCTCGGCGTGCCATTGAAGCTCAGCAGTGGAGTGGAGGAGAACCTTCTGAACCGAAACAAGGTGAAGGACGTGTATGACCAGATTGTCAAAGACCTTCTTCAGGCAGAGAAACTCTATGAGCGTCTGCCTGTGGCAAGCCAGTGGAAGACCAACTATCGCACCAGTTTGCCGATGGTTCAACTGCTTCTCTCACGTACATATCTATATATGGAGAAATGGGAAGAGGCTGCCATTTATGCAAAGAAGGTGATGGACAACACCAAGTTCCAGCTCCTTGACCTCAACACCGTGCCAACCGAAACCACAGAAAACGGTCGCACCACACGTACTTACATAAACTATCATTCATTTGCCAGTTCGCCAGAAGTCATCTGGCCATACGGTCAGGTAAGCGACTGGGCAGGATGGGTGGAGAGCTATGCCACGGAGAACAGTTCCGGAGCAGCCAGTCATACATATTTCCAGGCTTCGCAGGACCTTCTCGATTCATACGAGCCAACCGACCTCCGATACGAGCGTTACATCGTAAGAAAGCCTTTCGGATATAATGATACGATACCTCTGGCTATCGGAAAGCTCAATGTAAACAATGCTTACCGTCCTACAGGAGGCACTGGAGTCTTCGGCAGAAGTATGCGCCTGTCAGAAGCTTACCTCAACTATATGGAAGCAGAGGCAATGCTCTATAAGACAACAGGCGGTACAGACCATCTCCAACTCTCACTCAATGCGCTCAATAATCTCCGTCAGAAGAGATTTGCTCCAGATGATTACAAGGCAGTAAACATCACAGACGCTGACAAACTGGTGGAGTTTATCCACAACGAACGTAGGCGCGAACTATGTTTCGAGAGCCAGCGATGGTATGACTTGCGCCGTTGGGGAATGCCGGAGATAAAGCATATCTGGTATGATTCCAAGAACACAGTGACCACTTATACCCTCAAGGAGAAGGATCCACTCTACACAGTGCCTATCCCTGACGTGGCAATAGAGAAGAATATAAGACTCGAACAAAACCCTCTGGGGGAAAAACGAGTAGGTGTAACAACTAAAAAGTAAGACTCATGAAAAAAATAGTATTTTATGCCATTGCCGCTTCTTTCATGTTGTCGGCTTGCGATATGACAGAAGATCCGATTACTCCATCGGGCAATTACTCTGTCTTGAGAATGACTTTCCCCCAAGGCAATAACCCTTGGGATGAGGAGATAAAGCAAATCCACGATACTTATGGCGTGTATCTCTTGTATAAAGATATTACAGCTGCCGACCTTAACAGAAGATGGACAGGTATCGGCACAGGAAAGTTATACTATGGTGACGATGTTCCAAGTGATGAAATCACATATTATGTCAATTTCTTCAAGGACAACGTATTCCCTTATGTCTCCACAGAAATGATACGCTCCACTTTCCCGGTCAAGATTTATATGCTCAAAAACCTAAGAGGTGTCGATCCAGACTTCAATGGTGGCGGCGGTACTGGTGGTGATACTGGTACTGGTGGCACAGGTACTGGTGGTACTGGTACTGGCGGTACAGGCACAGGTACAGGCACTGGTGGCACAGGTACAGGCACTGGTGGTACAGGTACTGGTACTGGCGGTACAGGCACAGGCACAGGCACAGGTACTGGCACAGGAACTTGGGATGGTACAGGCACAGGCATAGGTACAGGTACTGGCGGTACAGGCACAGGTACTGGTACAGGAACTTGGGATGGCACAGGAACAGGCACAGGTACAGGAACAGGCACAGGTACAGGCACAGGTACAGGAACAGGCACAGGTACAGGAACAGGCACAGGCACCGGTACAGGCACAGGCACCGGTACAGGTACAGGAACTGGCACAGGTACTGGCACTCAGGAAGAGATTGTTCCAGGCTTTACTCCAACAAAGTTTGACGGTTTCGATTACTGGGCTATCAGTTTCAAGAAGTCTGAGATTCAGAGTCAAGACCCACAGAGCCTGAAGAAAAATCGTTACAGCTTTATCAACCAGATATTGACAAACCTGAAGAAGGATGGCACTATCGTAGATCCAGAAGGCTGGCGTGACGGCATCGACTTCACCACAAGGCTCAACAGAAGCAATCCTAACAACCCGAATTATGTATATAATCGTGGTTTCATCAGTTGGATAAATGATGATATGGTGGATGAAGGAGTATGGTCTATCTCCCTCTCTTACTTCAAGAATCCAAACTACAACTCAGGTGGTTACTATGCCGACTACTTCCTTTCTTATGTCAGAGCAGCTATGGTTCACACTCGTGCTGAGTTCTACAAGATGTATCCGAAGGATAAGTTCCCGCTCGTGGCACAGAAGTTTGAGCAAGCTATCTCTTACATGAAGACAAAGTATGGCATTGACTTGCAAGGCATTGCCGAAGGACCTAAGAAATAAGAATAGGTAAGTATATTGGTGAGCAATGGCGAAGCTACGCTATTGTTCACCATTTCTGACCTCCTTAAATATCGAAAAACCATTCAGAAAACAATGAGAAAACTAATCTTATTATGCTTGATGTTTGTTGCAAATATTGCAATTTCACAGGCACAAAACGAAGGAATCAACTTCCTACAAATACCATTACGAGAGGCTTTTGTCAAAGCAAAAGAAGAAAACAAGCAGATATTTATCGACTGCTACATCAAGACGTGTGTGCCATGCAAGTACTTGATGAAGAATGAATTTCCGAAAAAAGAATGCGGAGATTTCTTCAATGACCGCTATATCTGCCTCTCAATGGATATGGATGAAGGTGACGGACCTGCTGTGCGCAAGAATTATGAGGTGGGCATTTATCCTACATTCCTCGTCATCAATCCCAACGGAACCCTGTTTTGCAAAGAAGAAGGAGCCAAATGCCTCAGTCTGAAGATTTCTTTCGTAGAGCAGATGAAGCGTGCTCTGGATAAAGCATCATGGAATAAGCAATATAAGGAAGGACGTAGAGATAGCAGTTTTGTGAAAGAATACATCACTTATCTGCGTAATCTCGGTGATAATAACCTGCCTATCGTTGTCGATGAATATCTCTGTTCGATACCTGAAACTCAGTGGGTAAAACCAGAAAACTGGAATATGATTGTCTCTGATGTTAATAATCCAGAAATGGCCACTTTCTTACGTCTCCTTACTTACAGACCATCCTTTGAGAAGGCAATGGGAAGAGCGGTGGTGGAAGAGAAGATAATGACGGTGTTTCAAGAGGATTTCAGAATGCACAAGATGCTAAATATCGATTTCCAAAAGCGAATAGAAGATCTCAATCTCCTCGATAAAGCAGGCTATAAGCAAGCACGTCTCCTCGCCGACTGCATGCAAATTCGCTGGATTATCAATGAGAAAGACACCAATCGTGTGGATGAAATCATCAATATCCTTGAACAGATGAAGAACAACACCAACCGTGACGACCGCATGGCTATCATCAAGGAGATGGTTCGCTTTGAGAGAGTGGCTAATGCCGACCAGCGACAAAGAGCCGTACAAGCCCTCTCCGCTCTTCGTAAGGGAATGAGTGAGGCTGATATCGCTGAGATTGATAGGGTCATCAGGAGAAGTCGTTAAATGAAGAATAAGCCCCCCTTAAATGAAGATTGAAGAATCCCTTAAATGAAGAATGAAGAATGGGAGTTAGTCTTGTTTGCTTGAGAAATTCCACTAAGAACCTCAAAGCGGAGAACGTAATCCGGATTCTTCATTCTTCATTCATCATTCTTCATTTAAGGGATTCTACATTCTTCATTTAGAACACTTTTCACTAAACCACAAATAATTCCCCCAACTCTTTGTAATAAAAAAATAATTTATTACCTTTGTAGCCAATTACTATTACGAATTACTAACTTGACCAACAAATGAGAAAAATCTTTACTCTTGCAATCTTGCTCATGACTTTCATGGCAATGAATGCGCAGTCCTACAAAAACTTGAAATGGGGCGAGATATGCTCCGGAAAAATGGGAACGGAATGGTATGGCTCCGCTGAAGCTATCAGTGTGGCTGATACGCTCGTATCCGTGCAGAAAACTAATGGCGGATGGATGAAGAATGATCAATTCCATAAGCTTACAAGTGCTGAACTTAGAGCAAGGCAATCTCTTAGTGGCTCTGATGGCAGAAACGCGCACTCATGCTTTGACAACTATGCTACGACCCAGGAAATGCGATTCCTCGCCAAGGTGTATCAGCAGACTAAGGAGAAACGCTATCTAGATGCTTTCCAAAAGGCGCTCAATCTCATCTTCACTTCGGGCAACAGCCTCAATGGCGGATGGGGACAGTACTGGCCTCTATCCTCGGATAAGTTTAGCTACCAGAACTATATCACCTTCAATGACGACCTGATGCTCAACATGATGCGTATCCTTCAGGATATATCAGAACAGAAAGGTGACTTCGCAGGTCTCGTGGACGATGCCACCCGCGAGAAATGCAAGGCACAATGGGACAAGGCGATAGAGTGCGTTATCAATTGCCAGATAGATGACAACGGCGTGAAGGCGGCTTGGTGCGCACAGCATGATGCGGCTGACTTCCTCCCTACTGAGGGACGTCCGCATGAGATGCCGTCAGTCAGCGGATATGAATCTGCCAACCTGCTCTATTATCTCATGTCAATCAATAAGCCTTCAGAAGAAATACAGCAGTCTATCACCGCCGCCGTGGAATGGCTTAAAAGTCATAAATACAAGGAGAATGCCACAGTGCAGGACTATACCAACGCGAAAGGTGAGGCTGACCGCCACATCGTGGAGAAGCAAGGCACTAATCTCTGGGGCAGATTTATCCAGATAGGTGGCGAGAGCGGAAAGAAGATATATCAGAAATTCTACAACAAACTGAAGGCGAGAGGCAAGTCGCGCGCTCATCATCTCACGGGATATTCTTATCCGGAATGTGACATCCTTGAGGCTTCTTACGATGAGACAAAGGCTTACCAGCCTATATTCGCCATCTATTCCAATGACTATCCCGAATTGTTCTATCGCCATCTCTACAATTACGACGACACGCCAGACGCGAAAGACAAGTATGGACAGACCGTTGCCACATCGCTCATGGCGAAAAACCGTAGAAGTTACCAGTATCTGGGCAGTTGGTGTGACGGCGTCATAAAGACTTATGAGACTTGGAAGGCGAAGATAGATGCCGAGAATGAGAGTGGCGACCTTGAGAGTTACGTGATTTCAAGCGAGACAAACACCACTAATAAGGACGCAACATGGAATTTCAGCAACTCCATCTCCGTAGCCAACAATAAGAACAAGGGCTATGGAGCAGGAAAAAACAGCACAGTGAAGTTTTCGCGCGCTGACTATACGGTGACTCTCCCAAAGGACAAGAAGGTGGTGAAGGTCTCTTTCTCAGGATATGACAACTATGCCGACGCTGATGCCTACATCTCAAAGCTCAATGGCGAGACTTTCTCCAGCACGCAGTATGTCTTTCCTGCCAAGGTCAATGATGAAGCGCAGAATGTGACCCACACCATCACCCTCGCCACTCCTGCCTCCGGCACCCTCACTTTCTCCATTGCCAAGAAGCAGGTGTGCGTCATCATCACCCTTTATTGCACAGATGCCACCGGCATTAGTAAGGTGGAAAGCCAGCAAGGTGACTCCACCACTAAGAAATATCTCCATAATGGTAGAGTCATCATTGAGCGTAATGGCTTGAGATACTCTATAGCAGGAGCGAGAATGTAATCCTTTTAATTCATAATTCATAATTCATAATTCATAATTCATAATTCATAATTCATAATCAAAAAGGTTGTCGGTTGTGGGTCTTGAGTTGTGGGTCGTATAGTTAAATCTACCGATAACCGACAACCCGCAACCGCCAACCTTTTCCCTATATGTGCATTTTATTTTTTCCTTGAATTAAACGAAATGCGCATTATTCCGTCTTTATGATAAAAGCCTCCATTATACTAATTATGAATCTGCTAAAAAGAATCTGCTAAAATGAAGAATGAAGAATATGAGTTAGTATCATTATCGTGGGAATCTCCATCAGAATACTCCACAAGTCGAAGAACGTATCCAGCCTCCCCCTACAGGGGGATAAGAGGGAGTCTGTTACGCATTATGAATTACAAACAAACACTAACCACCCTATTACTGGCAATGCTCAGCCTGATGGCGAAGGCAGATGCCATCGACTCACTTGAAACACTGTTGAGAGAACATCCACAGATACAAGAGAAACTGTATCTGCATCTCGATAACAACTGCTATTTCGTGGGCGACACACTATGGTATAAAGCTTATGTGGTGCGGGCAGACAGTCTCAAGCCCACAAGAATGAGCAAGCTGCTCTATGTCGAGTTGCTCTCACCTGATGGTTTCGTAGTGGAGAGACAACACGTCATATTGGCAGGAAACGGCACCACTTACGGACAGTTTGCCCTGCCAGACAGTCTCTATTCCGGTTATTATGAGGTGAGGGCTTACACGAAATGGCAACTCAATTTCAATGTGGAGCATAAGAATTATACATTCATCGACGAACGAAGATTCTACAATAAGCAGATGTGTGCCGACTATTTCCGTGATTTCGAAGGACTTTACTCACGCGTAGTACCTATCTACAACAAGCCAAAGACGCCGGGCGATTACGCTCAGAGATATATCTCAAAGCGTCCGCGACAGAATGTGGCTAAGGAGCATCCGCGCCTGTCCGTCACGTTCTTTCCAGAAGGAGGCGAATGCGTGAAAGGAATACAGGGGAGAATCGCCTTCGAAGTGAAGGATCATAATGGTCAACTCATCGACATTGAGGGCACACTCTCCGATGGTACAAGAATCAGTACCACGCATTTAGGTAAAGGAACCTTCCTCTTCACTCCGAGCAATCAGGATGCTAAAGCCACATTTACATGGAACAATAAGGAGTGGACCTTCCGCTTGCCAAAACCGACAGACGGATGCGCACTCGCTTTTGACCCTGAGAAACGCATCGTCAGCGTCAAGTCGAGTGGGGCAGTGCCAAGCGCTTTAGCCGTGCTTTGCCGTGGCAGACTACAGCATTTCCAGCGTCTCAAAGGAAGCGAGAGCGTCAATCTCAATGCTTTGCCAAAGCCTTTGCCTACAGGTATCAATGAGATAATCATCTATGATGCAGATGCCAATCCAGTGGCTTCACGCCTTTTCTTTGTCAATAATCATGACTTCGGCAAGCCTGTAAAGGTCTCGCTCACGTCAGCCGATGCAGAGATAGGCGATAAATCCACGCTCCAGCCTTACGCCAAGGTGGATATGAAGCTGGAAAGCGGTATGAAGACCAATGGAGTAATAAGCTTGGCAGTGCGTGATACGCAGACTGATGATCCTGCTTATGATGATGGAAACATGATGACGGAAATGCTATTGTCGAGCGAGCTCAAAGGGTTTGTGCCAACGCCAGGCTACTATTTCGCTGCCGATGATGAGGTACACCGCCGTAATCTCGACCTCCTGATGATGGTGCAGGGATGGCGCAGGTACAAGAGGGTGGCGCAGTTCCGCTATCTTCCGGAAAAGACCACGACATTTGAAGGCACCGTCTATAAATTGCTTTCCACCGCTTCGATTCTCGAAATAGATGACCTTGCCGGCATGATGCAGTCCACCAACGTGGCGGAAGAGGCGCTCGCAAAGATAGAAGGACTGACAGAGACCACCACATTGAAGGAAGATACAGAGGATGACGGCACCGGAATATCCACCGAAGTGACGGAGGAAAACGTGGAGTATGCCGTTGCCGAATATGAAGAAGGCAGGGTGCAGAATCGTCCAGTCTGCGTGGAAGCGGAGGTGTCAAAGGATGGCGATACGGCAGGAGTGGTGGTGAGAACCGACAAAAGGGGAAGATTCTCCTTCCAGTTGCCTCCTTATTATGACGATGCAGTGCTCTTTGTAAAGGCTTATAATCCAAAGGATTCGATAGATAAATGTATGGCTTCCACCAAGGACAAGGGCTGGAGAGACGAGCGCAGCATACCAGATTACTTCGTAAAGCGCGATATGTTCTTCCCGATATTCTCACAGCCATATTCATGGTATCAGGTCAATTCGCCTGAGATACAGTTTGTTGACGTGGAGGATGACGAGAATATACCCGAGAGCAGCAAGCTTGCGGGAAACCATACCCTGCAGACTGTCTATGTGAAGGCAAAGCGCAGAGGCAAGCGTGCCATAGATTTCACCAAGCCAGCGATGGTGTGCGACACGTACAGACTCTATAATGACGTGACCGACTATGGACTGTCGATGGGCGTATTCAATGCGGCTACGTTCCCCTATCAGGTCTGTACTTACCTCTTTGGCAATATGGGACGCGTAAACCGTGGCATGAACGTCCGCGCTATGGTGGAGAAATCCACGTTCTATCGCAACTATCCCCCTACGGTGACGGAGTTTGACAAGCCTATGTCCTCTGCCAAGATGTTTGATTTCCTGCATCTTAACCGTATGAATGAGGTGCGCGTGTTCACCGACTACGAGCTTCGCACCGACTCTTTCGATGTCTCTGCCGCCAATTCAGCGGACGTGACACTCGACTTTGTGCCGCTTCCTGACGAAGGAAAGCGTTACACTTACCGTGACCGTCGCTACATCTTCCCGGGAATAGCTTACACGGAGGAATACTATAACCCTGATTACAGCACGGCAATACCGCAGACGCCTACGGATTATCGTCGCACGCTCTACTGGAATCCAAACGTGAAACTGGATAAGAACGGCACTTTCACCACCTCTTTCTATAATAATTGTCGTGAGACACGCGTCAAAGTGTCGCTTTCTGGTTTGGATGCAGAAGGGCAGACCTATGTTTTGGGGAAATAGAAACCCACTCTTGACAATAAATCCCCACAAACAGAGTTATATAAGTAGGTAATCAAGATTATTTTGATTACCTACTTAACAATAATTCCCAACAAACAGAGTTATATATAAATATATATGACTCGCATAATCAAAACATATTATATCCTGATGGCATTCCTTGCCGTGGCGCTTATGCTGCATTCCTGTGCGGCAGATAATGCCATGCGCAAAGGAGAGAAGTTTCTTGCCATAGGTGAATACCATGACGCTGCAGAGCAATTCAAGAAGGCTTACACCAAGACACCGACCAAAGAGAGGCAACTACGCGGACAGAGAGCACTGAAGATGGCACACTGCTATCGCCATATCTCCAGCACGCAGAAGGCTATCTCTGCCTATCGCAATGCGCTGAGATATAATGTCGCTACGCTCGATGATTGCCTCGACTATGCCCGTCTCTTGCTGAAGAATGGGGAATACAAGCGTGCCCTTGCCGAGCTTGAATTGCTCAATGACTCTATGCCTAATAATATCTTGGTGAAGAATGGACTCATTTCTGCTAAGATGTCACCGAAATGGAAAGAGCAAGGGTCGGACTATACCGTCAAGAAAATGACAGAATTCAATTCCAGACGCGCCGATTACTGCCCCGTCCTCGCAGGAGATCAATGGGATAGACTCTATTTCTCGTCCACCAGAAACGATGCTTTGGGCGATGAACTCAGCGGTATTACGGGGGCAAAGCCTGGCGACATATTCTTCTCTGACAAGGATGATAAAGGCAAATGGAGCAAGCCACAGACCATAGAGAGCGGACTCAACACCGAATATGACGAGGGAGCCTGTTGCCTCTCCCCTGATGGAAGCACTATGTATCTCACTCAATGCACCGCTGACCCTTCTTATCCGCGCTATGCTCAGATAGTCACCGCACAGCGTTCTGATGCCTCTTGGGGCAAGACGACACCGCTCGTCATCACTAATGACACGCTCTCCTCCTATGCGCATCCTGCCATTTCCCCTGATGGAGAGTGGCTCTATTTCGTCAGTGATATGCCTGGAGGAAAGGGAGGACTCGACATCTGGCGCATTAGACTGACCGCTAACGGACCTGTGGGAGTGGAGAATCTCGGCGAACCGATAAATACTCCGGGCGATGATATGTTTCCTACATTCCGTCCTAATGGCGATTTCTATTTCTCCAGTGATGGGCATCCCGGCTTCGGAGGATTGGATATATTCATCGCCACAGTGGGCGAGGATGGCAAATATCATCTTTCCCACCCTGGTTATCCGCTCAATTCGCAAGGCGATGACTTCGGAATGACCTTCCAAGGACAACTCAATCAGGGATTTTTCTCCAGCAATCGTGGCGATGGAAGAGGATGGGACCATATCTATTCCTTCTATAATCCAGAGATAGTGCAGACCATCCGCGGATGGATATATGAGCAGGATGGCTATGAGCTCACCGCTGGCGAAGCGAGAATAGTGGGCACCGACGGGACGAATATGCGACTTGGAGTGCGTGGCGACGGTTCTTTCGAATATGTAGTCAAACCAGGAGTGGATTATATCATATTGGGAATGTGCAATGGATTCCTCAATCATAAGGAGGAGATACACGTGGATAGCGTGAAGGAGTCCAAGGTCTATGACCTGCAGTTTCCTCTCGCTTCTATCTCAGCGCCTGTGCTTATCGACAATATCTTCTATGCCTTCGACAAGGCTACTCTCCTGCCGGAGAGCAAGAACGCCCTCGACTCGCTCATATTGATGCTCAATGAGAATCCTAATATCACCATCGAACTGTCTGCCCACACTGATTATCGTGGAGCAGAGGCTTACAATAAGACGCTTTCGCAGAAGAGAGCCGAGAGCGTGGTGAAGTATCTGATCAATCATGGCATTGCTCCTGACCGTCTGACTCCTGTAGGCTACGGTGAGGAAAAGCCTAAGACGATACGTAAGAAGGTGGCTGAACGCTATCCGTGGTTGAAGGAAAACGATGTGCTCACCGAGGAATTTATCCTTAAACTCAAACCAGAACAGCAGGAGACAGCGAATGCCCTTAATCGCAGAACCGAATTTAAGGTGCTCCGCACCACATATAATATGTTCGACAAGGACGGCAATCTGAAGAATCCGCCTAAGAAACCAGTGGAGAATGAGGAGGAGACTGATGATGATGCGTTCAGTTTTGATTTAGAAATGTCAGTTAAATGAAGAGTGAAGAATGAAGAATGAAGAATAAGACCCCCTCTTATCCCCCTGTAATGGGGAGGCTGGTTACGTTCTTCGGCTTGAGGTTTCCAAATTGCGTCAGCGCGATTTTTCACTTTTCACTTTTCACTAAAAGAAAAGTAACTCCCATTCTTCATTCTTCATTCTTCACTCTTCATTTTAGTATAACCATGCTACCAAAAGATTTTTCCGACTATACATCCAAGCTTTTCGGCAAAGAAAGATGGGAGCGATATCTCGCTTCCTTCGAAGGCAACGTGCCGGTAAGCGTAAGATACAATCCATTCAAAAAGAGAGAAGATGATGAAAGCCTTGCTATTAGCGAGCCAATACCGTGGTGCCGCAATGCTTTCTATCTCTCAGAGCGACCTGATTTCACTCTTGATCCATTGCTTCATGCTGGAGTCTATTACGTTCAAGAGGCAGGATCCATGTTTCTCGACGAAGTGATAAGGCAGTTAGCACCCGATTATCTGCCAGAGAAAGGCGTGGCATTAGACCTCTGCGCCGCTCCTGGAGGCAAGTCAACGCTACTTCGCGCCGCTTTGCCCGAAGGCTATATGCTCTATAGTAATGAGCCAGACCGCCGCCGCGCCAATATCCTGATGGAGAATATACAGAAGCAAGGACATCCGAAAGTGGTGGTGACAAATAATTATGCCATCGACTATCAGCGCTCAGGAATGCAGTTTGACTTCATACTGTGCGATGTGCCATGCTCTGGCGAGGGAATGTTCCGCAAGGATAGCGGAGCGATAGGAGAGTGGAGTATACAGAATGTGATGAAATGCACAGCCCTCCAGCGCTCCATCATCGAGGATATTTGGCCATGCCTGGCTCCTAATGGCATCCTCGTCTATAGCACCTGCACCTTCAATACTCATGAAGATGAGGAGAATGTGCGCTGGATTTGCGAGAAGTTTGGAGCCGAATTATTGCCTATAAAGATAGAAGATGAATGGAATATCACGGGCTCTCTCCTTCCTGAATGGCAACAACAGCCTGTCTATCGCTTTATTCCTGGTGTGACACGGGGCGAAGGTCTCTTTATGGCGGTGCTCAGAAAGAATGGAGATGATGTGGTGAAAACTAAGCCAAAGGGATGCCTTCGCATCATGTGTGACGGACATTATGAGGCTGTTCAGCGCACCAGACCGAATGCAAAAGCCGAACAGCGCAAGGAGAAATATTCTTCGTCAAAGGATAAAAACGGGAATGCGAAAGAGAAAACTGGGAATGCCAAGTGTAATAAAGCGCCACAACTCGTGCCTGCTCATGCAGAAGCCCTGCTTATCACCACTCCAGAAGATAAGTATCCACGTGCCGAACTCACTCTGGAAGATGCCCTGCGCTATCTCCATCATGAAGCTATCGTGCTGGATTCATCAGCGCCTCGTGGCTATGTAGTGGTGTGTTATCATGGTCATCCCTTAGGATTCGTCAAGAATATAGGTAATCGCGCTAATAATCTCTATCCGCAGGAATGGAAGATCAGGAAGGATTTGGGTTAGTTGATAGGGTGTCCAGTTAACCGTTCCAAATTCAGATGGCTTTTCTGAATATCTTGG
>SAMEA104315432__coassemble_659_pt1 | contig 15765 bp, 11 predicted proteins | sample SAMEA104315432__metabat2_low_PE_031 | metagenome-assembled genome bin SAMEA104315432 (sample SAMEA104315432) | gut metagenome | biome: Monkey gut; feature: monkey-associated habitat; material: faeces | place: China | collected 2013
TAAACAGGGCTAATCCAGTGCGTTTTTAGTACGACAAACTGGACACCCTAATTATAATATCTATACTCTCTTGTGCGCATCTACGTCCTGTCTCATCAGTCATGATGCCCGCATCATTCCTTCTTCTACAGAACGTAGCTGCATCACAATAGAGCATAGCTATTATAAAAATAATTCTGATCACCTACTTAGCTCTATTATAATAATAATTTCAATCACATACTTACCTACTTATTTGCTATAATCTATAATTATTTTTGGAAAAACTTGGTAATATCATGAATAATGCCTAATTTTGCAACCACATAATAACTGGAAAAAGACAATGAACAAGACTGTATTTGTGACTGGTGCCAATAAGGGCATCGGATTTGGAATAAGCAAATTTCTCGGTCTCAGTGGTTGGGACGTGATTATAGGAGCTCGCAATGAGGTACGTGCTGATGCAGCTGTCAGCCAACTGAAATCGCTTGGCGTGAATGTGATAGGTTGGGTCTATGTGGATCTCAAAGACGTCGACAGCATCTCTCGTGCGGCAAAAGAGATAGAAGAGAAATATCCATCGCTCTCGCTTCTCGTCAATAATGCCGGCATCCCTGGCGACATGGCTGTGACAAGTGGGGAAACACAGATGAAGGATGTCAAGGAGACTACCGACGTAAACTATTACGGCACACTGGCAATTACCCAGGCTCTCCTGCCTCTCATCAAGGCAAACAAGGGTCGTATCGCCAATATCACCGTGCCGAGCGAGATAAGTCCTTACTGGCATCCGCTCGCTTACGTGGCAAGCAAAGCGGCACAGAATGCCATGATGGGGGTGATGGCTATGGAATTCCAGCAGAATAATGTCCCTGTGGAGATATTCAGTGTGCATCCAGGACCTACGACCACTGACCTTAATGGTAATATGTCATTGCCAGGTTTTCATGACATTGAAACAGTAGGAAAATCATTTGCCGAACTCATCAATGACGGAAAGTCTCATAATGGCGAGTTTATTGAGCTTTATCCTATCGTAAAAGAGGACTGATAAGAAACTAATATTCCGTTGTAACAGATGAAATACCTGATAGTTTCAGATATACATGGCTCGCTGCCAAGGCTGGAGAAAGTGATACAATTCTTCCATGCAAATGGTTACGACATGATGGTCATCCTGGGAGACATCGCCAACTATGGTCCGAGAAACGGCTTGCCTGAAGGGATTGACGCAATGGGCGTGGCTGATAGTCTCAATGCTTTGGCTGATAGGGTAGTGGCAGTGCGTGGCAACTGTGATTCGGAGGTTGACCAGATGTTGCTCAAGTTTCCTTGTATGAGCGGTTATAATATCCTCGTGGCAGAGGGGAAACGCATATTTCTTACCCATGGACATAAATATAATGAGGAGAAGCGGACTCCTTTAGGTATTGATGCTCTCTTCTATGGGCATACGCACCTTTGGAAATTGGAGAGGAATGCAGACGGAATACTCGTATGCAACACAGGCAGCATCACTTTCCCTAAGGGAGGAAACGTTCCTACATTTGCTACGATAGAAGAAGATCTGACGGTAAATGTCAGAGACCTTGACGGTAACGTCTTGAAATATGATAACTTACTTAAGTAAAAAAACAAGAATTATGAAAAAGAGATTTATGATTTTAGCAGTCGCAGCCGTAGCACTTATGGCATCTTGCGGAGACAAGAAGACTGCACAGAATGAAGCAAGTGAAGATAGCATCAGCGTGGCAGATACCACTGCAGCAACGCTGGATATTTCTGCTGTAGCTGGTTCCTACGAGGGAACTTTGCCTGCAGCCGACTGCCCAGGACTGAAGACTGTCATCACTATCAATGCAGACAGCACATATCAGATGCAGCAGGATTTCATCGACCGTAAGGATGGACACGATGAGGCAAGTGGCATATTCGAGATAAAGGATGGCAATATCCTCGTGCTGGTGCGTCCTTCGAGTGGCGACCGCACATATATTAAGGTGAAGGATGCCGACAGAATCGTGATGACAGACTCTGTAGGCAATGAGCCTGAAGGAGAGATGGCTAAGCTCTACGTGCTGACCAGAAAGAAGTAAGGAATCGGTGGAGTCCACCACGCCTCTATAGTGCCGACGGCTTCTACCGTTGGTCCAAAAACAAAAAAAGTTCTGCTTGCAAATTCCATTTTGCAAGCAGAACTTTTTGTTAAGGAAAGAATCTCTACGCTTCCTGCTTATTCGGTATCATTACCGAAGCACCTATGCTGACGAGCAACACGAGAATAATGAATATCAGCGAACTGACAGCATCTATTTCGAAGAAATCATGGATGAGCATCTTCACGCCGATAAATACCAGCAACACGCTTACACCCACCTTGAGATAGCGGAACTTGTCGGCTATTGCTGCCAAAAGGAAGAAGAGAGCACGCAAGCCCAGAATGGCGAAGATATTAGAGAAGAAGACCACGAATGGATCGAGCGAAACAGAGAATACGGCAGGGATGCTATCGAAAGCGAAAATCAAGTCGCAGAACTCGATGAACACCACAGTCATCACCAGCGGTCCAAGATGCAGACGCCTTTGCATAAATTTCACTACGGGATGTTCGAGGGCATTGATTTCTTCAGTTTTATTCCTGTTCAGGAACATTTTGGCACCACTATAGACCAGGAAGCCTCCGAATACGAGCAATATCCAAGCGAATCGGCTGATGAGAGCGGCTCCAGCAAAGATGAAAACGAAGCGAAGCACGATGGCTCCAAGGATTCCCCAGTTTAGCACATGCTGGTAATCCTTCTTGTCCACTCCGAACGAGGTGAATATCATCATCATCACGAAGAGATTATCCACCGATAACGTCTTCTCAATCAGGTAACCAGAGATGTAAGAGATGGTCATGTAGTGGCGATATTGCTGCAGACTTCCCTCATAGTCGTTAGGGTCCAGGGTGAGATGGGAAGCATAGCGCGAAGCTGTCAATTTCAAGTCTTCGAAATTCTCGATACCGTGTACCATGTCGCCATGAAAGTAGATGAACACTGCGAAGGCGAGCGCAAGGATAATCCAAACTGCCGTCCATGAGCCAGCTTCCTTGATGGAAACCACGTGTGCTTTCCTGTCGATTACCAGCATATCTAATACGAGGATGGCGGTGATGAATATCACAAAGCCAATCAAAAACATCGATTCTGTAAATAAATGTTCCATTTCTTTTTTTTCTACTTGCTTATCTACTTTTTAATGTTATAAAGGTAAAAATTCAGATTATCTACTTACTATTCGTTTTGCCTAACGGAAATATCGACGCAAAATTAGGTATAATATCCGAATTGGCGAAAGTTTTGCGGTCTATGTTAATTGAATTTAACTCGAAAGGTGAAAATGTAACACGTTTGTAACATTGGAAGGCGTAACTTGTCGTTTTTGTGGAATAAGAGGGACTCGTTCCGCAACCCAAACCACTTATCCAAATCTTATAATGTGTGAGTTAAATAATCTGAAATCTGTGGATAAGCAATTTTTTTTATTTACTTTTGTCTGGAATTTTTATTTCAATGAAATTTTAAGCTAAGTATGTATTTACGTCTATTGGTAGCATCCATAGTAATAGCCTGGACTTTACCAAGTTATTCACAGCAGGACAGTATAAAGGCAGTTCATCGTATTGCTGTCGATGCCGTGCCAGCAAAAATATTTCATACCAACGACTTCCTGCGTGGAGGCAATGAAGAAGAGCGCGTAATGAATCATGATATGACATTTACTCTAAAGTACGCTTTCATGAATCAAGATGAGGTGCGCCCAGGTTCTATCCATCAAGGCGCTTATCAAGGCGTGGGATTGGCAAGACATGAGTTTAATCGCTGGCTCTCTAATCCTATATCTGTCTATCTGTTTCAGGGGGCACCAATAATCAATCTCTCGCGCAGGGTTTCGCTCAATTATGAATGGAACTTAGGTATGGCTTTCGGATGGAATGCTTACGATGAAGAGACAAATCCAGAGAATAAGGTGATTGGCTCTAAGGTGACGGCTTATATAGATGTGGATATGTATTTGCGATGGATGCTTTCACGGCATATAGACTTGAATGCGGGCATCTCGCTGAGCCATTTCTCTAATGGCAACACCACTTATCCCAACTTGGGACTCAACACAGGCGGAATCCGATTGGGAATGGCTTATTACATCAATCGCCAGCAGCCTTCTGCCACGCCAGCAGTGAAAGAAAAAGCGCCTTCATGCCGTGGACTCTACACTGATTTAATACTCTATGGTGCTTGGAAGCAAGGCGTTGGTCATCAGGGAGATGAATATTATCTGTTGCCTGGACGATATGGCGTGATGGGATTTAATCTTAATCCGATGTATCGACTGAATCCTTGGCTCAGCATGGGTGCTTCGATGGATGGCGTCTATGATAAATCTGCCAGCAGGGAGAATGATGATAGCGATGAAGTCAATCACACGTTTGGTCGCCAGGTCGCTTTGGGACTGTCGGCACGCAGCGAGTTCGCTATGCCTTATTTCAGCATCAATTTCGGTGTCGGTACCTATGTGTTAGGCAATCGTAATAATTTCAGAGGCGTGTATGAGGTGCTGGCTCTGAAAGTCCATATCAGCCAAAGGGCTATGCTTCATATCGGCTATAGCCTGGTGGACTTTAAGACACCAAACAATCTGATGTTGGGATTGGGTTGGCGATTCTTTTAGGTAGGTGATAGTAGAAAAAAAATAATCATTTATTTCAAAATAAAAATATTTCATTATGAATCAGAAAAAAGAATACATTGTCGGAGAAAGTTATACTTTTAGGGTAAAAAGCGTATTTGGCAGTTATTGCGAATTGCAAGACGACAACACTGTGACTTACCTTCAAAATACTAAAAACCTTAGACTTGAAAAAGGGCAAATGCTTGAATGTAAAGTAATTTCAAATACAAGTGATCATCCCAAAATCGAACTATTGAATTATGGCAACATTGACCATAAAGACAATATGGTCAATGACGAAATATTGACCAAGATAATGACAGAGATGGGCATCACGTGGTCCACTCGCGACTTTGTCAAATTAGTATTGACTGACGACAATGACCTTTCCTTCGACCGTCATTGCCATCAATGGATTCATACTCTAATCGAAATGCAGCAAGACCTCAATTCGATTAAGGCAGACTGCAAGAATATACTGGAAATGTCAAAACTCCTCGACAGTTCAAGTCCGTCTGAGCGAGATGTGTATCAGGAGAGGTTTACCATCATCATTGAGCTTATAGGTTACTATATTGTGGCAAAAGACCTTCTACAAGCCACGTCGCAAGAGTTTGAAGGCGATGCACAGAAATTCATAGATGACCTCTTGAGGAAACTGACCACGTCTGGATATATCTATCATCCGCGCAAGGCATTCAATATCCTTTCCAGCCTCTTCGTCCTCGAACCGGCATTGATGCACGGCAATATCGAGCGTATGTTCTCCATCATCAAGGAACGCGACATCCTGCAATGGAAGAAAGAGCCTTTCCGATCAGCCCTGCTTCAGGTGCTCGAACAATATGTCACTGGTAATGAGAAGCAAATAGACAATACGAAGGATAATGCCCTGATAATCTATAACACCATCCAGGCATTGTCCATTCAGCACCTTTTACACGATGATAAAGCAGGAGATACGGACATCGTGGATTATCGTATCAATGCTTCGCGCCTCTGTAATCTTGTGTCGTATGCCAATATGGCAAATCCTATCGAGATTGTCAATTTGGCTCTTTATAATCTTCTTAGTTCGAAAATCGAACTGCCACCTTATAGTCTAAAGTTCGTAGGTAGTGATACATTTCCATTCTATGTGTCAAACCAAGCCTCAAAACTAAAAGAAAAGATAGACACCGTCAGCACGTTTACCCACAATAATGTGCGACTCACTGTGTCCGACAAAGGCATTGTGCTCAGTTCGATGGCAAGCAATCTCAAAGCTGCCATTCCAAAGAATCTCTCATTATGGAATAATCTTCAGGTGATGCTTGACTCCAAGCCTTTATCTGATTCCTCTGTTATAAAGAAAGGAATAGCGCCTTACAAAGCATTGTGGACAAGCATTGAGCATGATCTCTTCGAGTCGGGCAAGTCGAAAATACAAAGCATCGAGACCAAGAGCGTACATAAGGTGCATGATGTGGTGAGGATTTCCATCGTCAGGCAGGATGCCAATAATCCTTACAAATTCTATTGCAACATCGAGGACACCACAGGAGGCGAAGGCTTCATATATTTGAATGATATAGTGCTCTATAATCTCACGTCTCCATCGGTGAGACATTTCATCTCCGACAATGGAAACCGACTGATATTTGAAGCCGTAATCATCGATGTGGAGGACGGAGAATATCATTTCTCTATGAATGAATATATCACAGAGGAAGCTCGAAACTTCTATTACGACGAAGAAGAAATAATATGCTTTGTATCTTCCAATCAGGATAGAAACTACGGTTATCTCCCAGGAGTGACCAAGGAGGGCATAAGCGTGGAAATAAAGGGACTGGAAGACATCTCCGGACTGAAGAAAGGCGACCTCGTGACTGCAAGTCTGATAGGACCTTCAAAGAAGAATTTCCATATTGAGGCGAAGGCAAAGTATCTGGTCAATCAGAATTTCAATATGAATGAGTCTTTCCATTTCCTGATGAATGCAATGGCAATAGATGAAGTAGATTCTGCCACTGTCGAAACGGAAGAGGACGTGGAGACTGACCGCATTCTCGATATATCATATATTCGCCAACTGATTTACATCATCGACCGCATCGCTACGCTGGACAATAATGATAATGACTATATTAAGGCATACAATTATCTTGGTTTTGCCCGTATGCTCTCACTGCTGATAGGATGGGAGGAACAGGCTACTTACTACAAAGGCAGAATGGATATCATACTCATGCTCCACGACTTTGCCATCAACGATAAAGTGAATGAGGAAAGCCTTGCCCAACTGGAGAGCATGAATGCTGACCTATTCAGCAGTAATGTGGTGCTGCAGAGCAGATTCCGCCAACTGCAGATTGTCAGTTACATAGGCAAAGTGGACCACAATGCTGACCTATGGGAGGCTTCCAAGGATAGCGATGAAGCAATCAGGGAATTGGCTTCCCTCGTGCTCTCCTATAATCTGATGACTTCCACCAATATGACCAGTCAGGCTACTGACGTACACAATCGTATCAAGCAGACTCTGCGTCTCAAAGGCTATGAGTCGGGACTGAAACTCTATGGCACAGGTATTGAGGATAAGACGACGGAGTACAAGACCAGCATCGTATATCTTGCTGACAAGACAGTAGATATTCCGAATATGCAGGAGCAGATGAAGGTAATCCTGTCTGTCATCGACTCTTTCCTCAATACGGATGGCGGTACTCTCTATATCGGAGTAAATGATTCCGGCATGGGTGTAGGACTGCAATCAGACCTTGCCTACTTTGAGTTTAATGGCGATAAAGACAAGTATGCCCGCACCATCACTGATGCCGTGGTAGGTGCCTTTGGCAAAGTGGTCGCTACACATGTGGATGTGCGCTTTGATCCTGACAATGAGAAGCCTGTCTGCATAGTGAAGGTGACACCTTATAAGGATGGAATCCACTATAATGGTGCATGGTATGTGCGCATAGGAAGCACCAAGAGAATGCTCGACAAGACAGAGTTTACGCAATATAAAAACTCTGAACGCATCATCCCTACCACAGCGCCGACAGAGGGAAGCCAGCCTGAAACACCGGAGGAAAAGCCTTTGCAGAAGGAAAAGTCTAAGGAGCCTGTCGTTGTGGAGCCACAGTTAGAGTCCATTCCTACAAGCCAGATACGATTCAATGTATGTGAGGAATATGATGAGGATTTCAGACCTACAATAGCTTATCTGCAGTTTCTCGACAATGGCAAATTCCGCAAGACGACGGATTACAACTGGGATCCTTCTCTTCTGATGCTCGCTGTATATGATGAGGATGCTGATGGCTATCTCGTGATGGTCTATGACAATGGATATGTGGCAAAGGTGCCTATGGGCGAGATATTGAAGTTTGATGACCGAACCACATACTCTCGTTATAATGAGGCAAAGCTTATCTTCGCCTCTATCGCCCATGCGAAGGATGCGATGATGACAATCACCGAAGAGGACAAGGGAGCAAAGGGACGCACCATGCTTCGCATTGACACACTGGAAGGTATTGAGGAGACGAAACTTGCCGACTATGGTGATCGTTTTTATAATGAAGGTTTGGCTCGCCGCATCATTCAGGTGGACATCATTCCAGAAGAGCATACCTCCATCTTCGACTTTGTCAAAGATAAGGACAAGCGCACTCTCGGTTTTCCTGTCAGAACATTGAGCAACGACTTGAAGGATGGCTTTGCCAAGCTCAATATCAGTTTGATGCTGAGTTAGAATTCTTGTTGATTAGTTGTTTAGTTGTTTGGTTGTTTAGTTGTTTGGTTGTTTAGTTGTTTGGTTGTTTAGTTGTCTGGTTGTCTGTCTGGAAGACAGTACCGAGCGAAGCGAGAGTAACCCGGGACGCAGTCTCGGGGGGAAAAACAAGTATAGGAGAGCTGTCTGGAAGACAGTACCAATCAACCAAATACCAACAACCGACAACCCACAACCTATCATTATATATTTTTATCTATTGATGTTTTTATTATCACCAAACATTCACACAGCCGAAATATGGCAGAAGTAAAGACATACAAATGTGCTTCATGCGGATATGAATGCAAGCACTATTCGGGACGGGGATTCTTCGGACAGAAGATTTCGTCCGTCGTCTGTATGTCATGCAAAACAGTGCAACAGATTACCGTAGGTGGCATAATAGCTGACGTAGCTCCGTCCTTTTCGTCAGAATATGGCAGACTTTGTCCCAACTGCATGAGTCAGAATCTCACTATATGGGATGAAAAGACATGCCCCAAATGCGGTGGCACGATGTTTGCAAGTAGCAAATCAGAGTTCTGGACTTAATGATTTCACTCTCAGAGTGTAACGTTGATAGATGATAATATATTTGCGTTGGATTCTCAAGTCGTTTGGGTAGTGGAATAAAAAATCAATAAAGAAAAATAAGCAACTATATTTTTTCTTTGTTTTTTTATATTGATATTTTATTTCACAACAAAATAACTATACAACAAAACAACAAACCAACAATATGGCAATAGCAAAATGGATAGGCGCCTTTCTCGGCGGATTAAATGGTGGAATAATAGGTGCTCTGGCAGGATATGCCTTGGGAGCACTGCTGGATAAATTCGTAGGCGGGTCATCATCTGATGAACAAGGCAACGCTGATTATAGGTCGTCTGCTGATCGTGGCAACTCCTATTACACATCGCAAGAGGCACAAATGGAAGGAGCACGCAATGGATTCCTCTTCTCGCTGCTCGTCCTATCAGCCCATGTCATACAGGCTGACGGAAAGATAATGCACTCGGAAATGAATTATCTCCGTGCTTTCCTGCGCCGTAGTTTTGGCGAAATAGCTGTCAAGCAGGGCGAAAGTATCATTCTTCGCCTCTTCGAATATCGCAAATCCCACGGTGACAGAGTATGGGAATCACAGATGCAGGAGGCATGCCGACAGATGCGCGACGTGATGCCAGAGGAGCATAGGCTCCAGCTCTTGGCTTTCCTTTGCGAAATAGCAAAAGCTGATGGCGTCGTACATCCGGCTGAAGTGGAAGCCATTTATGCCATCTGTAATTCCTTGGGCTTCAGTGCCACTATCGTAGATCAGTTTCTTTCCCTCGGAGGCTCCTCCATCGAGGACGCTTACAAAGTGCTGGGCATATCGCCATCTGCCACGGATGAGGAGGTGCGCCGTGCTTATCGTGACCTTGTGCGCAAGAATCATCCCGACCGTGTGGCTACACTCGGCGATGATGTCCGCGAAGCAGCAAAGAAGAAGATGCAGGAAATCAACGAGGCTAAGGAGCGTATATATAAGGAACGCGGGATGTAACCCATCCTTTCGCCTTGCCACCACCATCTTTTCGCCACTGTTTCTGTAGCGTCTCAGGCAGTTTCCAAGTGCTCATCCTTTTCTTTTCGCCCTGTGCGAGTTGATTTCTTTCTTTTGTTAATTATAGTTAATCAGAAGGTGAATATAAGCATATTTTAAGATTTTGCGTCTTTTTGTCTATATTTTTTAATACCTTTGTGACCAATAACTAAAACTAAACACAAAGAAAAACTTATGGAAAAGAGTAGTAAACCTGTTTCGTTATTATTATTGGCGCTCTTTTGCAGTTCTATGACCCATGCACAACAGCAGATTACTACAGGACTGAAAGACTCCATCGACAACAGAAACAGCCTTATCAAAATGGGGGAAAAGCATTCATCTAAAGCCGGTGTCAACAATGCCCTTGACGTATTGAGCGGTCAAGCTGCAGGCGTTAATGTTACATCTAACGGTCTCGACCGTATGGCTATGCTTAACAGTGTGCGAGTGCGAGGCACCACATCCATCATCGGAGGAAATGATCCCTTGGTGCTTATCGATGGTGTCACCTCCGACGTATTAACCCTCTCCACCATCTATCCTGCTGACATCGAGAGCTTCAGGATTCTGAAGAATGCGGCAGAGACAGCCATGTATGGTTCGAGAGGCGCTTCGGGAGTCATTGAGGTAAAGACCAAGAAAGGCACCGGACGCGGATTCCAAATCTCATACGAGGGAAACATCGGATTCGAGCAGATGTATAAGCACCTCGATATGCTCGATGCTGACGGATACCTTGCCACTGCTAAGGCTTTGGGTCTGTACTGCAATAATGGGGGTTACAACACTGATTTCTATAAGGTAATCACACGCACGGGATTGGTAAACAATCATTATCTCGCTTTTAGTGGAGGAACACCACAATCTAATTACCGTGCTTCGTTCGGTCTGATGGACCACAACACAATCATCAAGAATATGGACTACGGAAATTTCGTAGCCAAGATTGACGTCACTCAGAAAGCATTCAATGACAGACTTACTGGAGATTTCGGTGTCTTTGGTTCCTCTTTTAGAAACCATGATATCTACGACACACAAATGCTTTTCTATTCTGCTGCCTGTCAAAACCCTACTTTCCCTGCCGGTACGGATGCCAATGGCAACTGGAATAAGAACGAGGTGGCGACTCATATCAATCCGCCAGGCGCTGTGCTGCATGAGAAAAACGACTCTAAAGACCTTAATTTTGATGCCCACATCAAGCTCAACTACGACTTGTCGCCTGAATGGAGCATCTCCACTTTCGGATCATATCTCTATGGTTCGAATGAGGTATCACAGTTTTGCCCTACATGGGTATGGGCGCAAGGCAATGTATATCGTGGGGAATTCAAGAAAGAAGAATGGCTGGGCAATGTCTCTATCGACTTCAATAAAGAGATAGGCATACATAAGGTCTCTGCTACCGCAAGCACCGAATACCGCAAACTCAGAAAGACGGCTTTCTGGATAACGGCAAAAGGAATACCTACCAATGGATTCAACTACGATAATATCGGAGCCACTGCCGCACGTCCTTACGGAGGCACAGAGAGCACATTCGAGGATCAGTCGTTGGCATCCGTCATGGGAAGCGTCACTTACACTCTGATGGACAGATACTCCTTGTCATTCAATGCCCGTGGCGACGGTTCATCAATGGTGGGCGATGACAACACCTGGGGATTCTTCCCATCCATCTCCTTCGACTGGGATGCGAAGAAAGAGAGCTTCCTTGCTGATTCAAAGACTATCTCGCTCCTCAAGCTGCGCACGGGAATCGGACAGGCTGGCAATCTCGGTGGCATTTCTGCTTACACCACCATGAACACAGTAAGGCAGACTGGCATCGTGCCAGTCAAGAGTTCGCCTACTGTGACTCTCGGGATGGTGAGAAATAATAATCCTGACCTGAAATGGGAAACTAAGACTACATTCAATATCGGAGCAGACATGGGCTTCTTCGACAATAGACTCATGCTGACGGCAGAATATTATTACTCTAAGACCACCGATATGCTCTATGCTTACGAGGTTCCAGTACCGCCTTTCGTATTCAATACTTTGCTTGCCAATATCGGCTCGATGTCAAACCAAGGTCTCGAATTGGGATTCTCCGGACAGCCGATAAGCAAGAAGGATATGGAACTCAACATCAATATGAACCTCTCATTCCAAACCAACAAACTGATTTCTCTCAGTGGCAACTATAAGGGAATGAATATGTCTGCCGCAAACATCACTGCCATCGGCGCTCTGGACGGTGCCGGACAGAATGGTGGCGACAATAATGTGGTCTATCAGATTGTAGGACAGCCGCTTGGAGTATTCTATGTGCCTCACTGCAAGGGACTGGTAAAGAATGAAAATGGCAGTTATAGATACGACATTGAGGACATCGACCATAATGGAGAGATAGACCTCAGCGACGGAGGCGACAGATACATTGCAGGACAGGCTACGCCAAAGGTGACACTCGGTTCGAATATCAGTTTCAGATATAAAGACCTCTACGTGGCGTTGCAGATAAATGGTGCCTTCGGACATAAGATATTCAATGGCACCGGACTGGCTTACGACAACCTCTCCTGCTTCCCTGACTACAATGTGCTGAAGAGTGCACCTAAAAAGAATATCATGGACCAGAGAGTGTCCGACTATTGGCTGGAAAAGGGCGACTATATCAATTTTGAGCATCTCACCATCGGATACAATGTTCCTTTGAAGAGCAATCTGATACGCTCTCTTCGTGTCTCATGCAATGTCAGCAACCTTGGCACTATCACTGGTTACAGCGGTCAGACTCCTATTATAAATAGCTATGTGGTCAATAGTACTATGGGCATTGACGACAAGCGTAACTACCCTCTGTATCGAACTTATTCTCTTGGTTTGAGCGTACAATTCTAATAACTGGAAATCATGAAAAAGATAATATACTATATTTTAATCTTACCATTGATACTATGTATCAGCGGATGCCTGGACGAGAATCCAAGAGACCAGCTCGATCAGGACGCCATCTACGACAATGCCAGCAATATCTATAATAATGCTGTCGCTTCGCTATATAATTATTTCGGCGGACATCAAAACTCGGAAGGTCTGCAAGGCACCTGTAGAGGACTCTATGATTACAACACGCTGACCTCTGATGAGGCGATGATTCCTACAAGAGGTGGAGACTGGTATGATGGAGGATTATGGAAAAACCTGTATCAGCACAAATGGAGTGCTAATGACATATACCTATATGATATATGGAAATATCTCTATAAGGTTATTATGCTCTCCAATAAGTCTTTGGCTGACATCGAAAGCCATAAGGGAGCACTCTCCTACGACCAATACAAATGCTTCACTGCCGAGGTAAGGGCTATACGCGCATTATATTATTGGTATGCTATGGATATGTTTGGAAACATTCCTCTCGTCACTTCCTATAATGTAAAACTGGAACAAGTGGTGCAAAACAAGAGGAGTGAAGTGTTTCAGTTTATCGTCGATGAACTCCAGCAGGCAGCCCCTCTGCTTGCTGATGCACGCTCAAACAAGGCTGGCGACTACTATGGACGAATCACCCGACCTGTCGTACACTTCCTTCTCGCTAAGCTTGCACTGAATGCCGAAATCTATTCTGACGACAACTGGACCGATGGCAAGCAGATGGATGGACGCACCATCTTCTTTGACGTCAATGGAGTGAAGAAGAATGCTTGGGAGACTTGCATCTGGTATTGCGACCAACTGAATAGCGTGGGCTACACACTGGAGAGTGACTATGCTACAAACTTCGCCGTGCATAATGAAAACTCTGATGAGAATATCCTCACTATTCCTTTGGACAAAAACCTCTATCTCAATGAATATCATTATCTCTTCCGTTCACGCCACTATAAGCATGGCGAGGCTTACGGCGGTTCTTCCGAGAATGGCACCTGTGCCACCGTCTCTACTGTCAAGGCATTCGGTTACGGTACAAAGCATGTAGATACCCGATTCCATATCAATTTCTATGCAGACACAGTCTATGTAGATGGAAAGAAAGTGATGCTCGACAATGGCAAGCCTCTGGTATATATGCCTTTGGAATTAAAGCTCGACCTTTCCGACAGCCCATACAAGCAGACGGCTGGCGCAAGAGTGGGTAAATACGAGGTAGATCGCACCGCTTATTCCGATGGAAGGCAGGTGGACAATGACATCGTGCTCTTCAGATACGCTGACGCTCTGCTGATGAAGGCAGAGGCAAAGGTACGTAACGGACAGGATGGTTCCAGAGAACTGAATGCCGTCAGAGAAAGGGTAGGGATGCCTTGGATAGAAGCCACTATGGACAATATCCTCAAAGAACGCCTCTTGGAACTCGTATGGGAGGGATGGAGAAGACAAGACCTCATACGCTTTGGACAATTCAATAAGGCATACGACCAGCGCACGCCTGTCAAAGACGAAGAGACACGCTTCACCATCGTGTTCCCAATACCACAGAAGAGCCTCGAACTCAACAAGAAACTGACCCAGAATCCAGGGTATGATTTCTGATGATTTGTTGTCTGGTCGTTTAGTGGTCTGCTTGTTGGTCGCCTGTAGAAATTATTTGTAGTTCGTCTATCAATAAAACAACCAAACAACCAAACAACTAAACAACCAAACAACCAGACAACTCTTCCTCCTATTTCTTTTAACCCCGAGACGTAATCTCGGGGTTACTTTCGTTATGCTCGGTATAGGCAGAAACAAGTAGTAAAATAAAGCCAAACAGATATCATAGCTTTTACCTCCTAATAACTATGCTTTTACCTCCTAATAACTATGCTTTTACCTCCTAATATCATAGCTTTTACAATGCAATATCATAGCTTTTACAACAGCCTATCGCAACGCCCTGACTTGTAGGAAGATGAGTCCCCCACTTGCCCCCTTGGGTGATGATAGGCTACGGTCTTTGCATTGAGACTCTAACAGACCAATCAGTATATAGAAAAGCCCCTCCAATGAGGGGTGGGGAGGCCATCCCTGAAGTAAATTGGACTGCAAAAAGCATTTATTTAACATCTATTCACAACTTTTCGGCTGTTATTCTCAGAAAATAATTTTTTGTGAGTGAAGTTCCATAGTTCCACCTTGCATGGTATATATGCTTAATATCCAGCGTGTTAGATGAGGTGGAATTATGGTGGAATTACGGGTGGAACTTCACGTAATTCCACCCATATTCCACCCATAATTCCACCATGTCCAATTAGTTGAGTATCAAAGTGATAGATACGCAGTGGTGGAAGGGTGGAATTACAAATGACAAAAAATATTTTTCATAAAAAGTGCAGGAAAAAGTATTAACAACCGTTAAAAACAGTATATTAAAGGACTGATGTTTCATCGGACAGCTTTTTTAAGGTCGTTGGTTATTGGTTGTTGGTTGTTGGTTATTGGTTGTTGGTTATTGGTTTGTACTATAACGCAGGAGCAAGGTACTGTCTTCCAGACAGCCGCACTACTCGGCTTTATAAATCCCGAGACTTCGTCCCGGGTTACTCTCGCTGCGCTCGGTACTGTCTTCCAGACAGGTTTGTTGTCTTGTTGTATAGTTGTTTATTAGCCTTGTTGTATAGTTGTTTATTAGCCTTGTTGTATAGTTGTATAGTTGTTTATTAGTCTTGTTGTATAGTTCTTTGTTGGTAGATTTGGCTGGAAGCCAATACCGAGCGCAGCGAGAGTAACCCGGGACGAA
>SAMEA104315432__coassemble_669_pt1 | contig 15678 bp, 7 predicted proteins | sample SAMEA104315432__metabat2_low_PE_031 | metagenome-assembled genome bin SAMEA104315432 (sample SAMEA104315432) | gut metagenome | biome: Monkey gut; feature: monkey-associated habitat; material: faeces | place: China | collected 2013
ACCTCGGTTTCGACTTCGGTTTCTTCGATGAAAAGATCAACGGTAACCTTGAGATTTACAAGCAATATACCTCAGACCTGTTGATGAACAACGTCGCTATCCCTACATCTTCCGGCTTTGCTACACTCTCAAGAGCGAACGTAGGCAAGATGGAGAACACCGGATGGGAGTTCAACATCAACAGCAATGGACTCATCAAGTTCGGCAAACTCGGTCTTGACATCAACGTGACATTTGCCAACAACAAGAACGTAATCACCGAAATGGACGAGAGCTGTCTCAAACTCATGAACAAAGACTTCTCACGACGCAACGGTGATTACCAGACACGTGTGGAACTCAACAAGCCTTTCGGCAGCATATATGGCTTCAAGTACCTCGGCGTTTACCAATATACTGAATACACTGACGATGAAATCAAGGGCGTAAGCGGTCCTAACGCACCAGTAGTACGCGATGAGAACGGCAGAGTAATCAAGGACCAGAAAGGACATACCAAGCCTATGATGTTCTGCTACGGCACTGGAGCAGAGTATGAGTTCCAGGGTGGTGACGCCATGTATGAGGATGTGAACCATGATGGTAACATCAATGAGCTCGACATCGTATATCTCGGCTCTGCCCTTCCTAAGATAACCGGTGGATTCGGAATCAAGTTCCGCCTCGGACGTTGGTCACTCAACAACCAGTTCAACTTCCGTTATGGCAACAAGGTCATCAATGCCAACCGCATGAACCTTGAGAACATGTATGGCAACGGCAACCAGAGCCGTGCCGTCAACTACCGTTGGCGCGTGGAAGGCGACATCGCTGTCATTCCAAGAGCATTGCATCAGGCAGGCTATAACTATCTGGCAAGCGACCGATTCGTGGAAGATGGCTCATTCATCCGTCTGAACTATTCCCAGATCAGCTACTCTTTCCCTCAGAAAACCCTGAAGAAACTGGGCCTGACACAGTTGAGCTTCTACGTATCAGCCAACAACCTCTTCTGCCTCACCAAGTATTCCGGTGCTGACCCAGAGGTAGGTTACGGCTCTACAGGTCTCTCATTGGACCAGGCACAGACTCCTCGTGCCAAGTCATTCACTGGTGGTATCACCGTCCAGTTCTAATTGCATAAGTATGGTTACTGGTTTTTGGTTGTTGGTTATTGGTTAGATAGCATTGTTCCAACCAACATAAGAACAAACCAAAGCCCCGTGTCCACCGCGTCACCGGCGGATAGCAATCCACCAACCAACAACCGACAACCAACAACCAACAACCTTATAAAAAATCAAATATGAACATTTCAATATCAAAACATATCAAGAAGCCAGTCCTTCACGGCTTTCTCTCCGTCATTGCATTAGGCGGAGCAAGCGCAGGACTGCTCTCTTCATGCTCTGATTTCCTTGACATCACGCCTCTAAACAAGGTGGTTCTCGAGAATTTCTGGACGCAGAAGAGCGAAGTAAACGCCGTACTCATGGGATGCTATGAGTCCTTAGAGTCAGAAGAGAGCATCATCCGAATGGGAGTATGGGGCGAAATGCGCTCCGAAAACATTCTGCAAGGCGCAAGTATAGGCAATGAATACAACGAGATACTGAATGAAAACATCCTTCCTACCAACTCGCTCACAAAGTGGAACGTGATGTATCAGACCATCAATCGCTGTAATACTGTTTGCCATTACGCCCCTATGGTGCAGAAAAAGGACCCTAACTACACCGTCAACGAGCTTAATGCCAACATCGCCGAGGCTTCATTCATTCGTGACCTCTGCTATTTCTACCTCATCCGCACATTCCGCGACGTGCCAATGTCATTCGAACCTACCATCGATGACACCAAGGAATTCCAGATTCCTGCCACACCTATGAACGCAGCTCTCGACTCCCTGATCAAGGACCTCGAAAGTGTCAAGGACTATGCAGTAAGACGTTACGTCGATGACAGCAAGATGTCAAACGCGCAAGCCGCAAGCCAAGCTTACGAAAACAGCAGCCGAGTGACACGAGTAGCTATCTACGCTCTCCTCGCCGACCTCAATCTCTGGCGTGGAAACTATGATGAGACCATCAAGTACTGCGACCTCATCATCGACTTCAAGAAGAATCAATACAAGGAGAAGATAGCTCAAATCGGCGACCTCACTGATATGCAGGAGTTTGCTGGCATACCTCTTATCCTCGAAGCCCCTGCAGGTTCTGTCACTTGTGGCAATGCCTACAATGAGATATTCGGCACAGGAAACTCTTTCGAGAGCATTTTCGAGCTCTATTTCCGCAACAATCAGCAGGTGAAGAATAAGTATGTGAATGAATTTTTCGGCAAAGATCGCCTCGGATCCATCTCTGGTCTCAGCCGTTACTGCAAGGATGCAGCAACTGGCAATAGCGATCTCTTCACCAAGAATGACTGCCGCGTATATGCCACATCTGAGAATTCAAACAGCAGATACGCCATCACAAAGTACGTAAACAGCAGCGTCTCCATGGACATCAAAAACGTGACAGACGAGAAGAGCCTCAAGCTCACCACAAGCCGTGGCAATGCTGAGTATGCCAACTGGATTATATATCGTCTCACCGACGTGATGCTGATGAAGGCAGAAGCATGTATTCTCAAGGGAGAGGCTGAATATGAGACTGCATTCACACTCATCAATGCAGTCAATAAGCGTGCCCACAACTACACTACATCTGCTGCCAAGGACACTCTCGTATTCAATGACTACAAGACAAGCCAAGAGAAGATGGAGCAATTATTGCTGGATGAGCGCAACAGAGAGCTCATGTTTGAGGGTAAACGCTGGTACGACCTCGTCAGAATTGCCGTTCGCGACGGAAATAATCAGCGCCTTGTCAGTGAAGCCACCAAGAAATATCAGGATAAAGTCAATGCTCTGAAAATCAAATTGGCTGACCCTAACATCATCTTCTTCCCATATAATAAGGATGAACTCAAGGTTAATCCATTCCTGAAGCAGAACTCTGCTTATGGCAATACTGAGGAATTTGAGCATTAGTTGACGTGGTTGTTGTCTGGTTGTCTGGTGGTTTTGTTGTCTGGTGGTTTTGTTGATAGTCTTATTACAAGCGAACTCTACAAACAACTAAACAACTAAATCACAAAACAACTAAATCACAAACAACCCACAACCGAAAACCAAAAACCCAAAACCAAAACACTATGATTCACTTCATTTCAAAATATACAAAGAAGATAACGCTCCGTTCCTTCATGCTTGGCATTGCCGTAGCAAGCATGACAGCGAGTGTTCTCACCGCTTGTGTGGACAATGATTTCAGCGACAAGAACTATTACACTGCCACCAAGCGCACTGCAGCGCAGCTCATCAGCGACTCTCCTGAACGCTACAGCAAGTTCCAGCAGATTCTGGAGCGCGCCAACTACTACAATGTGCTCAGCACTTACGGCACTTTCACCGTCTTTGCGCCTACCAATGAGGCGGTAGAGACATATCTCTCGGAGAATGGTTACAAGGATGTCAATGAGATACCTGAAATCAAATGCGATACTATTGCCCGCACACATATCATCAATAAGCAGGCTTGCTTTACCACAGACTACTATGAAGGCGAGCTTCCTATGAATATGGACGACCGCTATCTCGTGCTCTCAAGCGACAGTGACGTGAACAACAACAATGCCCTGCTGCTCTATGTCAACAAGCGTTCAAAGCTTGTCCAGAAGGATGACTCCGTGACCAACGGCGTAGTGCACACCATCGACCGCCTCATCACTCCGAGCAACAGTTTCCTTCCTGACCTCATAGCAGAGGATACCACCACTACCATCTTCGGTCAGGCATTGAAGCTCACCAATATGAGCGACTCCCTGACCAAGTATATGGACCTCGACTATTCCGTAAGTGACGACTCTGCCACGATAGGTGTACCTATTCGTTACGGTAATCAGGACTGGAAAGCCAAGTATCCTGAGAAGAGATTCCATAAGTTTACTGCCCTTGTGGAGCCTGATGCAGTGTTCAAGAAGCACAACATCAACAATATCAACGACCTTATCGCATACGCAAAGAAAGTCTATGACAAGACATTCCCTAAGGATGCAGGTCTCTATGACAATGATTTCACCAACCGCAAGAACCCTCTCAACCGCTTTATCAGTTACCATCTCATCGACGGTCGCATAGGTTATGACGATCTTGCTCCTTCCGGAGAGGTGATGAAGCAGTGTCTTGTCACTGACGTTGCCGACCCTGAAGCATTCTGGCAGACCATGTGTCCAGGCGCAATGATTCGTTTCTGTCGCCCAAGCGAAGGACTTTTCGCCAATCGTAAGGGCCTCGGCAGAAAGTATCAAGCTGGCTGTCAGGGCGTGAAAGTGCTCTCCGCATCCGAGAGTGGCACACATGAGCAGGGCGCATTGAATGGCGTTTTCCATTATCTTGACGACATACTGGTCTATGATGTCAACACCCGTGACAACGTGCTCAACTGCCGTATGCGTATCGACGGCACCACATTGAGCCCTGACTTCTGGAATGCAGGTGCTGTGGGCCATACTGCCGACATCCTCACTGCATTCAAGAATGGATATATCTCCGGCTGGAAGACTTCTCCTGAGACATTCATCGGCGTGCGAAGCGAGTTCCTCTGGATGAGTTCCTACCTTGCCAACGCCATCTGCGTGAAGGGACAGTACGATGTTACCATCACTCTCCCTACCCCACCTCCTGGCACTTACGAGATCCGTCTCGGCTATGTAGCCGGCGCAGAGCGTGGCGTAGTGCAGGTATATCTGAACAATGACCCTTGCGGCATTCCTATCGACCTCCGTGTCTATGCAGGCGATCCTACCATTGGTGTCATCATCGACGCTGCCGATGAGGAGGAAGACCTCGCCAATGACAAGGCTCTCCACAACCGTGGATACATGAGAGGCATGGACTCTTACCGCAAACCTGGCGCTACAAACTTCCGTGTTGACGCTTGGGCAGAGCACATGCGCCGCATCCTGACCACCACTCAGGTGAAGGAAGGTCAGGAACTCAAGCTCCGCTTCCGTCAGGTATTGGAAGGAAATGCTGAGTGGTCATTCGACTATATCGAGCTTTGTCCTAAGAGTGTATATGCAAGTCCGGCAGGCGAAGACACCCACTAATGCCCCGATAGCCGTGGAATCGGGCGGCGACATGATGCTTCCCGTTTCCACGTCTCTGAGGTTAAAGCCAATGGATTGATACCAACAAGAACAAGTTACCTTACAAACATCAACTATATATGAATAATTTCATTTCAAAATACATCAAGAAGTCCGGTCTCCGCTTCATGCTCCTTGCCCTCCCTCTGGGCATTGCCGGTGCTGGAAGTGTGGCTTCCTGCTCTGACTGGGACGACCATTACGACGGTGCGGACTCTGAGACCAGTAACATTTCTCTCTGGCAGCAGATCTCCAGCAATCCGGAACTCAGCGACTTTGCCGAAGTGCTGACCCAGACCAAGGTGTTCCGCCAGCACAAGAAGTCAAGCATGAGCTATGCTGAAATCCTCAACGGAGGTCAGTCACTCACCGTCATGGCGCCTGTCAACGGCACGTTCAACAAGGATTCCCTCCTCGCTCTCGTGCAGACAGCTAATGGCGATTCCGCCGTAGAAAAGAATTTCGTGAAGAACCATCTCTGCCGTTCCCCACGCTCTACAGGCACAGATACCCTCCGTATGCTCAACTCCAAGCGCGTTGCCATGACCGACAATGACATCCTCGGTGTCAGCTTCAAGGAGAAGAACATCCGATGCAAGAATGGTGTCCTCCACGTTCTGGACCAGCAGATACCTTATAAATATACGATATATGAGGCTCTCAGCGCCATTCCGCATTTCTCTGAAGCCGGCAATATCATCGCTTCCTACAATGAGGACGAATTCGATGAGAACGCAAGCGTCAGCAGTGGACTGGTCGATGGCATCCCTGTATATATCGACTCTGTGGTAAATGAGCGCAACAAGATTATGGAAGCCGTGGGTCTTATCAACTCTGAAGACTCCACATACTACTCCATCATGCCTACCAACAATGGCTGGAAGAAAGCATGGGACGAGGCTGCAAGCCACTTCAAGTACCCTTCAAGCATGGAGAAAGGCGACTCTCTCCAGAAGTATTGGGCTACTCGTTCGCTCCTTGAGGATGCTTTCTTCAGTCCTTCCATTCAGGCAAGCATGAAGGATAGCGTGATTTCTCAGTTCTATAACAAGGCTGATCCTGAGTACCACGTCTATTATAAGCCTTTCGAGAGCAATGGTATCTTCGGTGCGGCAAAGGGAATGGAGACCTGCAGCAATGGTTTCATCTATTATTATGATGAATGGCCATTCACCCCTGAGCAGACTTACTTCATCAAGAAGGAGTATGAAGCAGAACACCACTGGAATATCATCTCCTATAATGTTTGCATCTATAACGCATACTCTCTCAATGCCGACAGCATTTCCAAGGGAGGATACCTCGACATCAAGCCTTCCAAGGGCACATCCAACTGGAAACTGACCTACAAACTCGCTAATACGCTCTCCGGAAAGTATGATTTCAATGTCATAATCCTCCCTAAGACCATTGAGGATCCTGACGGAAATATGCGTCCTTGCAAATTCAAAGCCACCATCAATTACCTTGATGCCGAGGGCAAAGAGCAGAAATACAACTGTGGAGGCAAGGTGTTCATCAGCGATCCAGAGCATGTTGACACCATCTGCGTGGCAAAAGCATTCGAACTTCCTGCCTGCAATTACAATCAGAACAACTCTTCTGTCAGCATCACGATAGAGTGCAGCATCTCTTCTAAAGAAAACAGGAACTACAACCGTGAGATGTTCCTCGACTGCATTTACCTCAGTCCTGTGCGTGAGAGCAATGAAGAATAGTGAATCCTAAAATGAAATCATATATGAAAAATCTCATTTATAACATACAAAAGATGAAGAAATGCTCGCTCATGGGCTTGCTTATGCTTCTTCCTCTCACCGATGCTCAGGCAAAGGACATCAAGGGTAAGGTGACAGATGCTGCCACTGGCAAGCCTCTTACCGGCGTGCAGGTCAAGGCATACGGCAACGAACGCTACTCTGCCATGACCGATACCGAGGGCAATTACTCCATCAGCGTGCCTGATTATGTCAACAGCCTCTTCATCTCTCTCGAAGGAACTGCGTCCATTCAGGTGGCTATAGGCTCTGATCTCAATAATGTCAATGCCCGACTCTTCAGCGACACCTTCTCCAATAGTTACAAGAAAGCCACTGCTGGCAACCATCTCTCCGTGGCATCCAACTTTGACAACAATGCAGAGCAGAGCATCGACCCATTCATTCAGCAGCGTCTCGGCGCTGAGATCCGTTCTGTCAGCCGTGGAGGCAATGAGGGACTGGGTAATGTAATGTTCATCAATGGTCTCAACTCTCTGAAATCCACCGCGCAACCTCTCGTCGTAGTGGATGGCGTAATACTGGATATGCAGTATGAACGCACCATGCTCCACGATGGATATTACAACAATATCCTCGCTAACATCAATGTCAATGACATCGACAAGGTGGAGGTGCTCAGAAATGGTACTGCTATCTACGGTGCAAAGGGTGCCAATGGTGTCATCATCATCACCACCAAGCGCAATAGAAGCATGGCTACCAAGATTGATGTCACCATCGGTGGCAAGTTTCAGCTCATGCCTCGCACCGCTACTATGCTCGGAGCCGAGGATTTCCGTACATACACCACGGAACTCCTGACTGCAAGAGTCACTGACTTCTCTTCCATGAAATACCTCATCTCCGACCCTTCTTATTACTATTACAACCAGTATCACAACAATACTGACTGGAAAAAGGAGGTCTATGAGAACGCTTTCTCACAGAATTACGGCATCAACGTGCAGGGTGGTGACGATGTGGCAAACTATAATCTCAGCGTGGGCTACACTCTTGCCAACAGCACTCTGAAGAAGCATGACTTCTCACGCTTTGATATGCGCCTCAATACCGACATCAAAATCACGAAAAACCTCGACTGCCGCTTTGATGCTTCGTTCAGCGATGTAAGCCGAAACCTGCGCGATATCGGCATTGCTTCCGACATTGAGAGCATTACTCCTACCGCTCCTAACTTCATCGCGCTCATCAAGTCGCCTTTCCTCTCGCCTTATGCCTTTGATATCAATGGCAATGTAAGCTCATATCTTGCCGAAGCTGACGATTATCTCCAGGGCGTCGTGCCTACAAACGACCGCAGCATCGCCAACCCTCTGAGCATCCTGCAGAATGGTGAGGGACGTAACCGAAACACTTTCGGCAACCGTCTCGTGATGTTCTCCATCACTCCTACTTACCATATCAACAAGCATCTGACTCTTTCCGAGGCTTTCAATTTCTCTCTCATCAACACCAATGAGGAATATTACCTCCCAAGAACTGGCGTTCCACAGTTCCTCCTGCCGGGCGTGACCGACCGTATCTATATGAACAACATACGCCAGTCACTTGCCGGTCGTCAGAACTTCATCCAGAGCGACACCCGTGTCACATGGACCAACCGCTATAATGCCAATTCCATCAAGGTGATCGGTGGCGTAAGATACCTCAACAACAGCTACCGCCTCAACGTGCAGAAGGGTTACAACACTCCTAACGACAAAAACCCAGATATGTCTTCATCGCTCTCATATTCTTCCACCGACGGTGCTGACGACAAATCCACGGATATCACATGGTATGCAAGCGCAGACTACAACTACGCTGAGAAGTATTACCTCACAGCCGGACTCTCCGCACAGGCATCTTCACGCTTCGGCAAGGACGCTGACGGACTCAAAGCCTTCGGCACTGTATGGGGCATCTTCCCAAGCATACAGGGTGCATACGTCATCAGTAATGAGAAATGGCTCGCTGATATCAAGGCTATCAACTACCTCCGCCTCAATCTCGGCTTCGACATTTCCGGCAATGACAACATCGACTACACCGCTTCACGCTCATATTTCATCGCAAAGAATATGCTCGGAAACGACATCACTGGCAAGTATCTCGGCAATGTGGGCAACAGTTCACTCAAATGGGAGACCACAAACCGCCTCACTGCCGGCATAGAAGGCAACTTCTTCGGCAATCGTCTCCACGCCGCTTTCAATGTGTTCAAGTCATGGACTTCCGACCTTATCAGCCTCAACAAGATGTCATGGACCAGCGGTATCGACCAGAACTGGGGCAACAACGGCAAACTGGAGAACACTGGATTCGACGTAAGCCTTGCCTATAAGGTGATAAACTCCAAGGACTTCCACTGGGAACTCGGTGCAAGCGCCGGTCATTACAAGAATGAGGTCACTGCATTGAGCAACAACAATGCAAGCTATGAGACCTCTGCCTATGGCGCTACCATCCTTACATCAGTAGGCAATCCTGTAGGAGTATTCTATGGATATACTACCGATGGCGTATTCTCTACCACTAAGGAGGCTAACGATGCCGCTCTATATCAGCTTGACGAGACTGGTAATAAGGTTTTCTTCCAGGCTGGCGACATGAAATTCGTGGATCGTGACGGCAATCACTGCATTGATGACGCTGACCGTGTCATCATCGGCGACCCTAATCCGGACATCTATGGCAATATCTTCACCCACTTCAACTGGAAGCGATGGACCCTCGATGCCACATTCACATACTCTCTTGGCAATGACATCTTCAACTATGAGCGCAGCATCCTGGAGAGCGGCAAGTATTTCTACAATCAGACCACTGCCATGAACAGTCGTTGGACCACAGAAGGTCAGGTTACCTCAATGCCACGCATCAGTTATCAGGACCCTCATGGCAATGCCCGCTTCAGCGACCGCTGGATAGAGGACGGCTCATATCTCCGTCTGAGCAATGTGACTCTCAGCTATTCTCTCCCTATGAACACCACATACCTCCAGGGTATCACCGTATGGGGAGCTGCATATAATCTCTTCACACTCACCCACTATCTCGGTTCCAACCCTGACTGCACCCTTTCCGGCAACACCCTCCTTCAGGGAATCGACCGCGGTCTCTTAGGCGCTGGACGCACCTTCGCAGTGGGTGTCAAGCTCAATCTCTAAAAAAAAATACAACAATGAAAACAAAAAAGACATCATATTTCAAGAAGTCAGTCATAGCCTTCCTGACATTCCCGCTAATGGGAATCACAGGAAGCGTCCTGACATCATGTGCTGATATGCTCGACACCAAGTCCGACATGGTAGGACGAGTAGAGGACAGCAAGATCAACACACCGGAAGACTCGCTCAACTACGTCACCGGAGCCATACGCTGCATGCAGGTAATAGCTGACCGCACTTTGCTGCTCGGCGAACTCCGTGCCGACCTCATGACTCCATCAGTGGATGCCACCACAGCCATACAGCAGATGGCTGCCAATGATTTCAGCGCACCAAACCAGTATAACAACATCAGCGACTACTATGCCGTAATCAATAACTGCAACTACTTCATAGAGAATGCCGACACCACCCTCGACCGCCTCGGCAAAAAGATATTCGAAAAGGAGTATGCTGTCATGAAGACCTACCGCGCATGGACCTATCTCCAGCTCGCTAAGATATATGGTAAGGTGCCGCTCGTGCTCAAACCTCTGCTCACAGAGAAAGATGCCCTCACCGCTACTCAGCAGAAATACGCTGACATCAATGAGATATGCTCTTATTTCATCGATGACCTCAAGCCTTACGTAGATACTGAATACCCTCAATACGGACAGATGGGCACAGACAAATTCGAGTCACCGAAGTTCTTTATCCCTGTTCGTGTGCTCCTCGGAGAGATGTGTCTCTGGACAGGACGCTACGATGAAGCATGCAGCTATTTCTACAATTATCTCGCACGCAAGAATCAATATGTCCCGACATACACTTCTAAGGCAAGATGGGATGTGACTAATCTCGATTTTACTACTGCCTCTATGGTGTATAGCATCAGTTTATACAGTGCCGACGCCAGTGAGATTATCACGTTTATCCCAATGGAGAACAACGAGTTCTACGGCATTAAGTCTTACATTCAGAATCTTTTCTCTTCCACTGAAACCAACTATTACCACTATCAGGCTGGTCCGTCAAAGGCTCTATTTGACATCTCTAAGGCGCAAGACTACTGTTATGTGGATAAAGTAAGCGAGACTCAGAAGGACACCGTCTATGCTCCTAAGACTGGATTCCAGCATAGTTACGAGGCTGGCGACCTCCGCTTGTCTTGTTTCTATCATAAGAGAAAACTCAATCAGAGCGAGAATTCTGAATACTCTTCCGACTATCAACAGATAACCAAGATGGGCAAAGGAAATTTCATACCTCTCTATCGCCGTCAGATGATATATCTCATGTTTGCCGAAGCACTCAACCGTGCTGGCTATCCAGAATCTGCTTTCTGCATCCTTAAGTATGGTCTTACCAACAAGAACATCGAGAAATACGTATCAGAAGATGAACGCACCCGCGCTGCAGCCTACCTCGACTTCAACGATGACATATTCGATGAATACAACACCCTCGGCATTCACGCCCGTGGTTGTGGCGATGTGGATTGCGACACCACTTACTGCATCCCAGCCTCTCTCTCTGGCGAGGAAGAGACTAAGTATGTAGAGGATCTCATCATCACCGAGATGGCGCTCGAAGGCGCATTCGAAGGCTATCGTTTCTATGACCTCATGCGCATCGCCCTCCGTCGTAACGACCCTGCATACCTCGCAGAGCCTATCTCACGCCGTGCGGGAGAAAAGGACGAAGCCACCTACTCCCGCCTCATGGATACCCACAACTGGTATCTCCCTATCCAGTAAATAGGGAATAGAAAATAGGGAATAGGTAAAATAGGGAATAGGAGAATACACTTGCTGCTCATGGTTTGTCACCACGGGGATATTCTCAAGCAAATAAGTGTAATCTTCTATTCCCTATTTCCTATTTTCTATTCCCTAAAGAAGGTAATCTCCCATTCCCTATTCCCTTTTATTTCCCCCATTCCCCCACATCGATAAGCAAATACCCATGACACTATCCCTACCCAAAAGCCCCCTGATAATAGCCACCCTCGCCCTTGCCGCCACAGCAAGCACGAAGGCACAGACCAACATCGACCTGACCATCTCCAACGACAGTGCCCAGCATATCACAGGTTTCGGTGCCGCTGCACTCGGCACTCTCATGTGTCCGATTACCAACGACAAAATCATAGAGAAGGCATACGGCGCTGATTCACCGATAGGCCTCAACATCCTGCGCATGGAACTCACGCCTAACACCATCGGCGACGTCACCCAACCATGGGACACGCCTTACGATTGGCACGGTTATCTCCCGGCTGTCCGCATGGCAAGGTCGAAAGGGGCTATCATCTACGCCTGCCCTTGGTCGCCTGCTCCTATCTACAAGACCAACGGAAGCGCATCCGGCGGAAAGAACGACGAGGATGACAGCAAGTCTGTGAAAGGCAAACTCAACGAGAGAGGCTACAAGGAACTGTTCTCATGGTTCAAGACTTTCGCCAAATACATGAAGGACAACGGTGCTCCTGTCGATATCATCTCGCTCCAGAATGAGCCTGACTGGTGGGTAGGCTACACCGGATGCCTCTATTCACCGCAGGAACTGCATGACCTCGTGGCGAATTACGGCAGCAGATTCAAGAATGGAATGGGCGTAAAACTGATGGGCGGCGAGCCTCTCGGTTATCGTAACGATTACTATGAAGCACTGCTCAATGACCCTCAGTCACGACAATACCTCAGTTATATCAGCGGGCACATCTACGGCGCCGGCACCATAGACAACATGAAGAAAGCCGCCGCCCTCGCCCGGAAATACAACATCGAGTCGTGGATGACGGAGCATTCATGCGAACCGGCAAGCGACCACGGCGAACCCCACTACAATGCCGACAACAAGCGCATCTACGACACTCCCGTATGGAGCGACGAACTGGTCTTTGCCGAGGAACTGACCCAGTGTATGCTCGCCGGAATCAATGCCTACGTCTATTGGTATCTCTATCAGAGATGGGGAATGATAGGCGATGGCGAGGAAGTGGTGTCCGGCGGAAACAAGGACGGGGAAATCCTTCCGCGCGGCTATGTCTATTCCCATTTCGCCAAGCATCTGCCTGGTGCCACGCGAGTGTTGACAAGCAGCAAGAAGGCACCGTCCGAAAACAAGGCTTTCCAGCGCACTGCCTACCTGAAAGGTGACAGCATCATCATCGTCACCCTCAACAAGTCTGCCAACCCTATCAACATCCAGATGTCCCTGCCTTTCGATGTCATCAGCGGAAAGACCATCTCCAGCACATCGAGCACCGACCTCTGCAAGGAGACGGAGATTGACTTCATCGGTCCGGCAAAGCAAGTGGATGTGCTGATCCAGCCGCAAAGCGTCAACACCACCATCTTCCGCATCGACTCCCCATCCACTGCCATCAAGGAGATTCCGGCGGAAAATCCCCGTTCCACCGATGATTTCATCTATAATCTCCGCGGCGAAAGGATTACGAAAGCCACCAAAGGCATATATATCCAGAACGGAAAGAAATACATAGCCCGATAACGTCACCGCTCCATTTCTCACCTTTCATCCCCTCTTTCAAGAGCCTCCCCCACATGGGCACCGCTCTCCAACAAGCGAAACAGCCGGCAAGGAAACGATTCCCTGCCGGCTGTTTTTTGTTAGCGAAAAATGAGTGATTTACACAAATTTGCTTGATTTATAATGATTATTGCAAAATTTAATGTATATTTGTAGCAGAATTCGGCGAATTCATTAAAGGGTGGTTCTATAAATTACCACCATTATATTATAGAACCACCCTAAACTAAGTCTTAGAAGTCTTATGGGCATAAACAAAGAACTAACAGAAGAGGACATCAAGTTCCGCTATATCACAACGAAGCCATCACAAGCAAGGGATGGTCAAAGGATAGTATATTCATGGAACAGAAGGTTAAATATACTGACGGTGAAGGTAGATGAATTGTGAGCTTTGTGGGACGAAGTCTCACATCTTCGGACAAATATGAAAAGGTGAAACACTGTCTCACTTATTTGAAATTGGAATTTTGGGGACGTGTCCCACAAATTCATCATTAAAAATTGTACTATATGGAAAATGAAATATCAAAAATAGACAAACTTTTTCTTGACGTAAAACAAATAATAGACGAGGGTCGCAGACAAGGTTCAGATGCGATTAGTGCTGTTATTTGTATGACAAACTGGAGAATCGGCAGACGTATTATATTAGAAGAACAGCATGGAGAAACTCGTGCTGAATACGGCAAGGCAATTATAAACAGTCTGTCTAAAAAACTATTCGTAGAATATGGAAATAACAAAAGTATCTCACCGAGAGACCTGCGTAATTACCGACAATTTTATCTTACTTTCAGAGATTTCGAGATTTGGTACGCACGCGTACCAAATCTAAATTGGACGCATTACCGTTCTTTGTTGCGTGTACAAAACGAAGATGCAAGAAAATGGTATCTGGCAGAAGCATCAAAGGAACATTGGTCAACACGTACTCTCGATCGAAACATTAATTCGCAGTACTATTTCCGTTTGCTACAATCTCCAAAGAAGGAAGCGGTAGTTGCAGAAATGAAATCAAAGACTGTCAATTACGATAACGACAGATTAGAGTTCTTAAAGAACCCTATTGTAGCTGAGTTCCTGGGGCTATCCCCAAATAATGACTTTACCGAAACAAAGTTGGAAACAGCTATCATAGACCATCTTCAAAAGTTTATCATGGAACTCGGTAAAGGCTATGCTTTCGTTGCTCGTCAACAACTGATTCGAACGGATTTGAAAGATTACTACATAGACCTTGTCTTCTATAACTACATATTGAAGTGTTTTCTGTTAGTTGACCTAAAAACTTCTGAAATCACTCATCAAGATATTGGACAAATGGATATGTATATCCGTATGTACGATAACTTGAAGTGTACAGATGGGGATAATCCAACAATCGGTTTGCTGCTATGTGCTGAAACAAGCAAGGACCTCGCACGATACAGTATTCTTCACGACAATGCACAACTGTTTGCTACAAAATATTTGACTTACCTTCCAAAGAGAGAAGATCTTATTGCAGAAATTGAACAGCAAAAGGAGTTTTTTGAGTTGCAAGAAAAAGAAAAGAACAAGAAATGAACGGTAAGCAATTAAAGAACAGTATAATACAATGGGCGATACAGGGAAAACTTGTACCGCAAGACCCTAATGACTAACCAGTAAGCGTATTGCTTGAGAAGATTCGTCAGGAGAAAGAACGCTTGACCAAGGAGAAGAAAAGCAAGCGTGACAAGATCGCATCCATCATCTACCGTGGTGAGTTTAATGGGAACCCATTAAGCAACTCAATGTATTTCAGGCTGAGATGCGCACTGTAAAGCAGCATAGTTATTGCAACCTAATAACATAGCTTTTACCTCCTAATAGCTATGCTTTTACCTCCTAATAGCTATGCTTTTACAACCTAATATCTATGCTTTTACAACCTAATATCTATGCTTTTACATGAGCCCTCCCCTACCCCTCGAATGAAGCTCCCTCCTGTCCCCCATGGGGGATGATTGGTTAGTCACTGGTTGCTTGAGTCTCAAGCTGACATTCCGTAA
>SAMEA104315432__coassemble_718_pt1 | contig 15042 bp, 12 predicted proteins | sample SAMEA104315432__metabat2_low_PE_031 | metagenome-assembled genome bin SAMEA104315432 (sample SAMEA104315432) | gut metagenome | biome: Monkey gut; feature: monkey-associated habitat; material: faeces | place: China | collected 2013
TTTTAAACAGGGCTAATCCAGTGCGTTTTTAGTACGACAAACTGGACACCCTAAAAAATATATAATATGAAATTTTCAACTATATATCAATTGTATCATCGAGAAAATTCGAATACTCAACGTGTATTCAAGATTATTCTATCCTTTATCATTTTGATAATAGGAGGTTTAATATATGTGGGGTGTCGAGAGAAATCTTTGTTAATGTTTGACTGGTTTCAACAATTAGGCATCAATAATGAAATAGATACTTTCAGAGGATTTGTAAATTCTGACGGAATATATGGCTGGGTCAAAAATAGCCTTCCAGATGGATTGTGGCTTTTCGCCTATATGTTTCTAGTTGATGCAATCTGGAATGGATCTAAGTCAATAAGCTCCTATATATTTATCTATTCTCTTCCTTTCTTTGCACTCCTATCAGAATTCTTACAATATTTTGGTTGGGTTCCTGGAGTATTTGATTGGATGGATGTTGCTAGTTATCTATTTGCAATTGTGTTGTATATATTCATAAAAATCATTAAATAAATAAACTATGAAGATTAAATTTTATCTTTCATCCTTAGCCTTAGTGCTTTTTGCACTATTAGGTGGAGGTTCGTTTAGTGGTGAGGCTGTAGGAACATTCTTTACTATTATCCTCGTTGCTGTTGGCGTAATTATTGTTGGTGCAATAATTACCGCTATAGTACAGAGTAACAACCAAAAGAAAAGACTTCAAATGATCAAGGAGGACGAACAGAATTCAACCGACTTCGAAAGAAGTGTCTTCATTGGTGATGACAGATGCAAACTTTATTTTGACGCGTCAAAAAAGCAGGTTATGATTATGAGAGTTATGACTGAAGGCATCAAAAAAGAGTATATAGATGATTTTGAATTCCCTGGTAAGAGTCTCGCATCATATACAAGTCCTGTATTTAATGTCTATGATCCAACAAGAAGAAAACTTTTGACTGGTACTTATAATGACTTGAACATCATACATCAGGTAACATCAATTACTGACAAAGATAAGAATAAAGACGTTGTAGTGAATAGCACAATTCAACCTACTTTCAAAACGTTAAGAACTAGCCAAACTTCTGCAACGGCATCAGTTACTAATAGACTGTTCAATGTACTTATTGATGAAAGTCATGGTTTGATGGCAATCACTGAATCAGGCAAGGTTAAGGATGTGTTTAACTACATTAACGCAAGCAGCCTGCCAAGAAAAAAAGGAGAAAAATCGACAATAAATACAAGAGGAATTGGTAATTATCTGTTCTTGATGGATGACTTCTTTAAGGTTCTTGTCCTTGTAGGACCTGGTTATCATGAGATTTTCAATTACTCTGATATTATTGAAGTTTCTTATGAAGAAAATGGCAGTCAACTCTATACAAAATCTGCAGGTAGAACAGTTGGTGGTGCTATTGTTGGCGGTGTTCTGATGGGAGGTGCAGGTGCCGTAGTAGGTGGACTTTCTGGTGCAAGCAAACAAAATAAGGAGATTAAGAACATGGATATTAAGATTCTTCTCCGTAGCACAAGTAGAACATCCTGCGTTCTTCATTTCAAGGATGTAGACCGCGTTCTTAAAACTAAAGAAGATGCTGATAGAAAGTTGTATGAAACATATGTAAAGAATGCTAATCAAGCAAAAGATGTTCTGTCAGTAATTATTGACAATGCAAAACAAGCAAGTGCTCCTATTGCTCAGCCTATAGCCCAGCCGGTTGTCGTTCCTGCATCAAGCAGTGTAGCTGACGAATTAGCAAAACTCGCAAAATTAAAGGCTGATGGAATATTGACTGACGAAGAGTTTCAAGCTCAAAAGTCTAAACTTCTTGGATTGTAAGGTAGAATCATATTATCAAGATTGACAACTGAATAAGCAGACCCACTGATTTTCAGCAGAAATGCCGATTGTCAGTGGGTTTGTTGTTTCCAAAATGAATCCCATAAGCCATGTCGGGAACATTAGATTACTTTGTCCAGTGGTAGTGGCTGTCGAAAATTAGGAACATAGCCAAGCCGAAAATGACTATACCAAGGACGAAGAAGAACCAAAAGAACCACTGAGCATAATGCCAAAGATAGCAGCCATCATATTCCTTGTATCGCTCACGGACTTTTTCCCGTTCATCAGCAAACATGGAATTGACCTCACGGATATGCATCTGCATCTGTGCGGTCATCCATTGGCGTTCTTTGGTAAACAGTTCTTGAATCTTATGGGTATGATACTGCGTATTGCCTCAAGTCGCATTGTGGGACAGAGGATGTTGAGGGCTACAGTTGGTGTTTAAGCCTCAATTTATCTGATAATTTAGTAATGAGACAACGTGTAAGCGCAAGAAGGACGTTGAAGGGCTTAGTTGTGGATTTGCGGATTATCCATGAAAGGAATAATATTGCGAAATACTCAATTATTTGCATGTTTCGTGAATGTTTTGAGATTATTGTTCCTTTTTCTGAAATTATTTTTCAATAATTTCAAAGAACGAATGCTTACTCCATATTTAATGGAAGAAAGGCCCAGTTTTGATTAAACCCACTCCGTATGGGTGTGGGAAACTTTAGTTAGATAATAGGACCGTTGGCTTTGCTCTCTATCCTTTTCTTCAATCTGAGTTTCGTGGCATTGGGCTACAATTACGTTCCTACCGAGGAACTCTTGGACAAGGAGGAAGAAGAAAGAAGAAAGCGCAGCCTACACAGATGAAGAAACAGAAAATGGGGGGCTCTTTGGAAAACTCCAATGGGCAGGATGCAGAACCTACCGATGACAAAGAAAACTTACAGTCGTTTTCTCAGGAGCGTCAGGCAGTCATCAAGGAGAAACTTGACAAGTGGTGCGAAGAGTTGGGCTACAAAGACACCACAGTAAAGATGATGCTCGACTATCCCGACTATAGCAACGACATCATTTCAGTCGAATGTGGCTTCTCTTCACGCTCCTATCTCTATCGCATATTCAAAGAGAAAGAAGGTTACTCCCCAACAGTCTGGAGAGCAAAAATACATCATAAGCAACCCGACAAAGGGCATATAATTATATGGTGATTTTGCGATAGTACCGCCCTAACTATATAAAAACAGGTAGTTAGGGCGGTGGTATCCTTGCAGAATTCATTTTTTTGTTTATCTTTGCACCGGTAAGATTGAGTATAAATGAAATAAAATCAGTAATAAAGTGGGCAGGATAAGAACTTCTGGAGTAATATGCGTAATTCTGGAAGTAGAACCGCCTGGAGTGGTTATGCTTTTGAGCAGGTATGCCTGCATCATATTCCACAGATAAAGAAAGCTTTAGGTATTTCTGGTGTTTTGGCGAATGTTTATTCCTGGTCTTGCCGTCCTTTTGTGGATGCTAACGGTGCAGAATGGAGAGGAGGTCAGATTGATATGCTGATAGATCGTGCTGATGGAGCTATCAATATCTGTGAGATGAAATATGCCAAGGATGAGTTTGTGATAGATGCCGGCTATGAGCAGCGGCTGCGTGACAGGATGTCTTCCTTCTCTGTGGCGACCAAGACGAAGAAGGCATTGCTGCATACCTTCATCACTACTTATGGGGTGAAGCAGAATATGCATAGCGGATTGGTGAATACTGAGGTAAGGATGAATGATCTTTTTGAAAAAGCAAACATAAGATAAGAAGCGTATGGATTCATTGACGCTATGAGTGGTCACGCTACTTCACTTCATTTCAGCCGAATGTGGCTTCTCTTCACACTCCCATCTCTATCGCATATTCAAAGAGAAAGAAGGTTGCTCCCCAACTGTCTGGAGAGCGAAAATACAATAAAATCAAAGCGGCTCCAGGAAAGGCTTATCTGCAAGTATATGAAAATGAAGCAAAAAAAAAATACCAAAAGAAAAGAGATTAGCGCAATGTCTAATCTCTTTTCTTTGTGACCTCGGCGGGGCTCAAACCCGCGATCTCAGGAACCGGAATCCTGCATTCTATTCAACTGAACTACGAGGCCGTTACATCGTTTGCTTATTGTCTTTTTTATAAGGAGCTACGTTGTGGTCATTAGTACCACTTCACATTGTTGGCGTAGCCTGATCGCTTGTCATACTTGAGAGCGTCGGTGAGGGTCGCTGCGTTACAACGGAAGGAGAAATTATAACTGGTGTAAGGTGCCAATACCACTGAGCACGACATATTAAAGCAGTGGAGGTCGCGAGAGAGCGAAGCAGTGGTGGTGGACAACTTATGATAATCGAAATCGTAACCTGAGGAGAATGAGATATTCCAGCCGTCAGAGATACGGATGTTGCCGGAGAAGTTGAGGTTCTGGGTGAATGAATACGGATAGCGCATTGACTTCGTATTGAATTTACCTGATGTGTTCTCACGCATTGTCACTCCATAGCCGAAGGTGATGCTCCACGGCATTGAGAATTTCATATATCCATCTTCGTCGGTCTCTGCCTTGCCGGCATTCTCCTTGCGAGCACCGTTCTGCGCCTTCACCATTGTGTCATCGACGTTGGTGTTGACGTCATCATCATCGTCATCATCATCGTCCGACTTCTTGGATTTCGTGTCGTCTCCGCCTCCGAAGAGCTTCTTGATCTTGGAAGGGTCGAGCGTGTAGGAAATATTTTGAGACATACCCTGGAATCGTCCGAATCGTCCGTAGCTGTACTCTGTGCGCGTTCCTACGTAAGGCTCGCCGCTCTCATCCAGTTCGTAAGCGTAAGTGGCAAAGACGGCATTGAGATTGAAGGTGTAGTTCTTCCACCATTTCAGTCGGATATTCATCGAGAGGTCGCTCCAAGGGCGCGTCTTTGCTGCCATATTGTATGACATATTAGCAGAGAGCTCGTCGATGATGCTTATTTTCTTAAAGTCGGCAGTGTCATTGTCCGTCTTCACCTTCATCTCCACATTATTGGATATAGACATATTGATACTGCCCGTCTTGCCACGTCCTGGCACGCCAAACATACCGTTGGCATAAGGAGAATACTGCACGAGAGATACGTTGCCGTTGGCGTCCGTCTTCTGATATGTGTCGTAATATCCATAACTTGACGCACTGAAGTCTGGCGCATAACTGAATCCTATGGATGGCTTGATGACATGGCGGATAGCCTGTATCTTGTCTCCAAATATCTTCTTGTTAGGATACCACATACCGTAAAGCGTGGTGTTGGCAGAGATGGAGAGGTTCCAGTTATATACATTGTAGAATCCATAAGTGGTATCGCTCACCTCGGTCTGCCTTGTCTCGTCCCATGTCTTCTTCACCTTGTTGGAATACATACGGTCGGTGAAATTGAAGGAAGGAGATACGTTGAGGTATTTGAAGAGGGTGAATGAGCCACTAATCGGAATGCTATGCTGAAAAGCGTTTTTCCAGTCTTTTATCAGACTGGAGTGCATCAGCATGTCCTCCTTTGTATTGATGGAGTTGGAGATATGTCCGGTGTATGACATGGATATCTTCTCATACCATTTCTCTTCGCCCACTCTCTGTTTCTTCTTGAAAGGATAGAATCTTGAGATAGAGATATTGAGGTCAGGCAGGGTCATGGAGATGCTGGAGTCACGCATATTCTGCGACAGATTGGCAGAAGAAGAGAGATTGAGTCCGATACTGGAGAAGCCTGTGCTCCATGATACGGATGATGTGCGCGTGCTCTGCGAACGGTAAGAAGGGTTGTAGAGCGACGACATATTATTGGTCTCGTAGGATGACGTGGCAAAGTTGACGCTGGCAGAGAGACTGCTGTAAGGGTTTGCCTTGGCATCCTGACGGTGGCTCCATTGCAGTTTGAAGCTCGTGGTCTTGCTATAGTCTGCCAGTCCCTTGTCTCCAGTTCTGGTGTCCTGATAGCTGAAATAGAACGAACCCGAGTATTTATACCTCTTACGATAGTTGGACGCGGCAGAGATACCCCATGAGCCCTTGGTGTATATCTCACCGAGAAGTTTGAGATCCACCTTGTCAGAGATGGCGAAATAGTAGCCTCCATCGCGCAGATAGAAGCCTCGTGAGGTCTCATCGCCGTAGGTAGGCATGATGAAACCGCTGGAATAACTCTTGGAGAATGGGAAGAAACCGTAAGGAATGGCGATAGGGAGCGGCACATCCTGCACTACGAGGTAAGCCGGACCGAAGGTGACATCCTTGCCAGGGCGCATGATGCCACGCGTGAGGGCGAGGTAGAAGTCGGGATGCTCCTCATCGCAAGTGGTGTAACGTCCGTGCTTCAGGTGTACGTTGCCAAACTGATCTCGCTTGGAGCGCTCTGATATCATGAATCCATCTTCCTGCTCGGTATATACATTCTGTATGAGACCGCGCTTGGTCTTGAAGTTGAATGTCATGGAGTCACTCTTATACGAGTCGTTTCCCATTTGGAAGACAGGAGTGCCAGTGAGAGCCTTGGCTGTAGAATCGTATTTACCAGTGGCATATACGAGGCTGGAGTCGAGGGTGAGGTAAATCTTCTCACTGTTGAGGTCCATGTTTTCATACTTCACATTCGACTCTCCGTAGAGGTGTGCCTTCTTGTTTCCGGCATGATAGACGAGGGAATCGTTAGCCTTGTAGGTCACAGGAGCGTCGATGCCGTTCTTTCTCTGTCGGTTGATGGAATCGAGGCGGATGGAGTCGTCGATGCTCTGATTATGCTTCTTGATGGCAAGCTGGAGAGAATCGAGGACCTTTCCTGTGATATTTGTAGAGTCTTTGATAGAATCTTTGATGCTTTGTTGGGCAATGGAGTCTGCCTTTTGGGGCATAGTATCGCTCATTTCACGAGATTGAAACTCATGACTCTTGGCTTCGATACTGTCATTTCCATTGTGGAGGAACGCTCCGAGAAAGGACGTACGTCCCCCTGCCATCATGAATATGATAGCTAAGAAAAGCAGGAGTATGGTAGTACGCGTACGCATTTGGGGTGCAAAGTTACGAAATAATCTTGATATTATGAAAAAATGACGTAATAATGCACTTTTTTTTAAGTTAAAATTGAGATAAGGTAATTTGTCCTACCCATCATGATAATTGCTTAATGACATCGAAATGTGGAGTCGGTGGAAGCGTAAGTGCCTGTCAGACTGGTAGTAATGGTTCGTCTGTCAGTCCCGACTTTACTGCTCAGGCTCGAAGAGCTTGTGCCACTCCATGAAGCGCACTACGTTATCGTCGCCAAATCTTTTCAGGCTTTTCAGCACTTTCTCCAATGGCTTCTCTTGGTCAGGATGCGTCTTTGAGAAGAATTTGTCAGCGTAGCAGATTACTTTTTCCATCGTCGTCTCTGGCAGAAAGTCCTGAGCAGGGAGAGGCAGTCCTTGGCTTATGATGTCCTCTTTGGTCAGTCCGGCACCGGTATGTCGCTCGCAAACCCTTGCGAAAGGTTCGACTTCATCCTTTGAAAGTCCGAATAACTCTGCATCCTCGCGTAGCATTCCAGCTCCGATACGTCCGTGGCAGAGGTAAGGCTCTTTGCCAAAGCATTCTATTCCTGCCGCATCGCATCTGACGATACCGATGTCATGGAGCATCGCAGCATTCTCCACCACGTCAGGATTGAGTCCCAATTCTGGATGCTTCCTGCAGATATCGAGTGCCTTTTCTGCCACCTTACGGCTATGAACGGTGAGTATTTCCTTGAGCTTTGGCTCTTTATAGTAATGGTTTATTATCTTTTCGTATAGTTTCATTCGAGTTTTTTATGTGAAAAGTGAAGAATCTTCAAAATGAAGAATGATGAATGAAGAATATGAGTTACTCTTTCTTTTAGTGGAAAGTGAAAAGTGAAGAGTGAAAAGTGAAGAGTGAATAATCGCGCTGACGCAATTGGGAAACCGCAAGCCGAAGAACGTATATAGCCTCCCCCCTACAGGGGGATAAGAGGGGGTCTATTCTATCTCCCCTCTCAATTTCTCCACAAGAGGAAGAACCACCTTGCGCAGCACCTTATCATTGAGGCGATGCTCGCCTTCAAAACGGATTACGTTAGGGTAGTGTTTGTGGAAGAGGTCGTAGGTCTTCACCACGGGGTCGTTGATGCCGAAGAGACCATAGCATTTCATTTTGTCGTCGTCAGTGATGTTCTTAAACTGCTGTCGCTCAATCATGTTATGATGCTGGATAAGTTCGCGAGTGACCTTAAACTCCTTCTGATTATCCTTTCTGCGGTTGAAGAATTTATGGATACCGGTCTTCATCACGCCACTTGCCGTTGACATGTTGAGGGCAGGATTGACGCAGATGCGGTAGAAGCCCTTCATCTGATGAGCGTACATACCTCCCATACTCGTTCCGATGACGAGATCCACCTGCTCATCCTTACAAAGGTTTTGCAGATAAGGCAGAGCTTCAAGTGGGTCGATAGGGATGTCGGGAGCAATAATTGTGTCGTTAGGAAAGAGGTTACGGAGCATTTCTACTGTTCCGCTTGCTCCGGATGAACCGAAGCCGTGGAAATAAATTATCTTCATTTGGTTTTGTTGTTTTTAGAACCACACTTTAAGTTACTTCTGTTATTTCTCAAAATGCTGATAGTCCTTACTGTGCTTCCAGTCGCCGCCCCATCTGAATCCATGCTTTTTGAAGAGGCGTACAGCGAGGTCGTCAGCAGACAATTTCATCGGGATGTCCTTACGTTTGTTTCTGTTGAAGGCATATTTCCTTGCGTTGGCAGGCTCTATCCTGTTGCCTTTCACGTAGGGATTATACAGAGGATTGATGTCGATAGCCAGTCCCAGTCCATGCTTTGAGACCTTGGAGAGCGACCCCGTCATAGTGCGATAGCAGAAGCAAGATGAATTATTCGCCCTCATAGAGGTTTCATCGTCAGCATTATATTCATCTATAAGTCTGATTCGCTCTATGGGATATTTCGCTTTGTGCAGTTCGCGGAATATCTCAAGGAGGTCGTTAGCAATGCTTTTATTGCATATTATCTCGCCTTTCTTCTCCTTACCATTACCGTCAAAGTGCATCACGGTGAGGTATCTGAGGCTTTCCCTCTTCACCGGGCACCCCTTCGGCATTGACTTTCCCTGCATCTTAGCCCACACCTTATCAGGGATAAGCGAAGAAGTAAACCCATCATCCGCCTTTATCGTAGTGGGGAAAAGGGAGAGAAAGGAGATAAGAACTGAAAGAATTATTTTCATTTTCATTATTATTTTTATCTTGAAGAGTATCCTCCTGAAAGAAAAAGAAGAATAAGACCCCCTCTTATCTCCCTGTATGGGGGAGGCTATATACGTTCTACGGCTTGTGGTTTCCAAATTGCGTCAGTGTGATTTTTCACTTTTCACGAAAAAGAATAAGTTCTCAATTGTGTCAGTGCGATTTTTCACTTTTCACTTTTCACTAAAGAAGAAAACGTAACTCCCATTCTTCATTCTTCATTCTTCATTCTTCATTTTAAGCATCTTCTTCCACTTTCTTGCCAAACATAGGGCCAATCTTCACAAGAGCGGTGATGATGAATGTCACAGCGCAGCATCCCATGACGATAAGAAAGAATGCTTTGTAGCCTACAGCCTCTTGGAGAGCGCCAGCAAAGAGTCCCGGAATCATCATCGAGAGCGCCATGAAAGCAGTGCAAAGAGCGTAATGCGACGTCTTGTAGTTGCCCCTACTATAATATATAAGGTAGAGCATATAGGCAGTAAAGCCAAAACCATAGCCGAATTGCTCGATAAAGACGCAGAGATTGACGATAAAGAGGCTGGAAGGCAATGCGTATGCCAGATAGACATATACCACGTCAGGCAGAGTAATGGCGCAGACCATGAGCCAAAGCCATTTCTTCAGTCCGTCTCTTCCAGCACAGATGCCACCGAGAATACCACCGAGCGTGAGACCTATCACGCCTACAGTGCCCTGCACGAGTCCGTATTCCTGAGGAGAAAGTCCGAGTCCGCCATTATGTCCTGCATCAATGAGGAAGAGGGCAGACACCTTAGCGAGAAGTCCTTCAGGCATACGATAGAGCAACATGAATAATATCGCGATGATAGCCTGCTCTTTTCCGAAGAAAGTGCGTATGGTGGCAAAGAAGTCAGAGAATATTGTCCTTGCCGAGACGGTCTTTATGTCGTCTGACACTCCATCGCCTTCTATATCAGTGACGTGCGTGTGTGGCTCATCTTCAGAAGGATAAGGCAGTATGTATGAGTGCCAAAGCCAGAGCGCAATGAAGAGTCCGGTGACTCCATAGAACATCAGACTCCAGGAGAAAGGAATGCTATTGCGGAACAACACCTGCAGGTTGCCAGCTATCATGACGAGGATTCCCTGTCCGAAGATGGTGGCAAGGCGATAGAAAGTGGAGCGGATGCCCACAAACCACGCTTGATCATGCTGAGTAAGTCCAAGCATATAGAATCCGTCTGCCGCAATATCATGCGTCGCACTTGCGAAAGCCATCACCCAAAAGAAGAACAGTGAGCCTTGAAGCCATAGACTCGTAGGGATGGTAAAGGCCACACCACCGAAGGCAGCACCGATAAGAAGCTGCATCGTGGTGATCCACCATCGCTTTGTCTTGATAAGGTCGATGAAAGGGCTCCATAATGGCTTTATGACCCACGGCAGATAAAGCCATGAAGTGTAGAATGTTATCTCGGAATTGGATAGCCCGAGTTGCTTATAGAGTATGATGGAAATGGTCATCACCGCCACGTAAGGCAGTCCTTCTGCGAAGTATAGGGTTGGGACCCATGACCAAGGAGATTTCTTATTCATTGCTTTGAGGATAATATATTCCCGTAGCCACTTCGTTTCCTCTTTGCTTGAAATAAATATCAATATAGAAAATACAATTGTTTATTTTTATTTATTGATATTTTTTTATTTCCAAATGAGTGTGAATTGAGTGGAATTAAGTGGCTTTTGAAAATGATTTTATTGATTGTTTATAAGCGAAAGGAGGACGGAGTTAATAAGCCTTAGCTATTTCCGCGCCAGTATAGTAATGGAGCAGGATAGCACTGTATTTGAAACCCTTTTCGCCCATGACGGCAGCACCTATCTGACAGAGTCCTACACCGTGTCCCCAACCGTGACCTTTCAGTATGAAACGAGATGGGATAGTGGTGCTGTCGGCATCAGAAATGATACATTTGTCATCATCCAGGCGCTCTACTTCAAAGTCGGAACTATAGAGATGTGACGAAGAAAGCACCTTTCTGATTTCCAATTCCTTACCTATCGTAAACGAGCGCTTGGTGCCCACAATCTTGAGCAAGGATATTCGTCCGCTCTTGCCACGCTCCACGGCTTCGAGAGCAATGATGTCGCCGAAGTCCATCTTCGTCTTTTCACTGATGAGCTGGCGTATCTCGCGCTGGGAATATTCCACAGTCCAGTTGTAGAAATCCACAGTCTCCTGATCATAATTATTGAGTACCTGGGAGAGGATGTGCTTATCGTTGGTGTTGCAGTAAGGGTCTGCCACCGACTTGAGGTAAGGGAAGGTGATATTCTCCCAGCAATACTGGTATTCCTCTGTCTTTCCACCACAGCATTTAGAGAATCGCGTGTCGCAGATTTCACCGTCATAGACCAGTATCTGTCCGCTCGTGGCTTGCACAGCCTCCAGTACTACAGGGTTAGCGGCATTCGTAATGCCCTGATATCTCTGGCAATGGTCGTCAGCGCAGACGTCGAATATGGTGTGGTCCTCACGGTCATACCAGCGGATTAGCGAGTCTTCCTTTTTGACAAAGGAGAAGAAACTGTCCGTACTGCCCTTGAGTCGCTTGCGTTTCTCCATCTGTGCGAGAAGCCATGAGCGAGAGATAACAGCGTGAGCTTTAAGCAATTCGAGACTGGAAGTGGCAGACATCTCACTCGAAATGACGCTTTCCAGATAGCGTTCCACCGGCAATTCATTTATTGCGCATATCTTTCCTTCATCCACCACGAGGCGAAGCGTGCCGAGGAAGGTCTGCGTCTGCTTTCTCTCCCAGTGGAAATGGATGCCGATAATGACGTCAGAGATGGAGAAAGAGGAATCTTCCGCAGTAGGGTGGAATGTCAGATGCGAGTAGTGGTTGCCGTTCCAAAGGATTCCTCCCTCAGAGATCTCAACCGTCTGAGGGCCAGTCACCTCATTGCCTTTGGCGGAGTAAGGAGCATTGAGCGTAAACTCTATCCTTTCAGCGCTTATTATTCCCACTTTTACCATAGGAATATCGCCCTCATGGAAAGCCGTTTTCAGTATCGGTTTCTGCTCTTCATTCATTGCAGAAGGACAGGCTGTCTCATGCGCTATCTCGTCTGCAATATCGGTGGTGATTCCCACTTCTGAGATAATCTCATGGAGAGTGTCGGCATCCAGGCGCTCAAAGTCCTCCTTACGTGGAGTGATGATGAGTCCAGCCATGTCCAGAGCGCCCGGCGAGATGATGTATTGCGCATTGCCTTCAGCCGTGTAGCAGTCAGGACGGTGCTTCCTTCGTGGGATTACAGCAAAGACATAATCACCCATATCGCGCCATCCGAGGATATTCATCATCGGCTCTTCGTCAGGCGAAGCATCGACATAAGGTATAGGGCAAACGGTCTCAATGGCGTGGTAAAGGCGCAGGAAGAGTCTTCTGTAAGCCTCTATCGACTTGCAACGAATGAGGAAAACAGGACTGAGGAAGTCTTTCTTCAGCTTGATGCCTTCGTTTTCATTGAGTGAAAAGACGGTTATGAGTTCCTCATCATCATAACTCACGAATGTCTCAAGAGGCGTAATGCCAGCCGTTCCTGCCTGAAGGTGCATGTGGTCGGGTGCGGAAGCGCCACAGCGAGGCCCGTTATAGAACACCATCAGTTCGGGGTAAACAGTCAGCAGACGGTGCATCTCTTCGTATTTACCCATGATAGCCTGAGGCTCATGCTTAGTGGAAACGATGGTAAAGTGCTCTGGAAGGATAGGGAAAGGATTGACCAGCATCTCCATTATAGCCTCTCCATCATTGTTGCGTATGATATGCTTGATTTGTTCCTTCGGTCTGTTTGCCTCGCAGAGGAAGCAAGGGCGCTTTGCCAGTGTGGTTTTATCTATTTTAGCCCCTGTTGACACCATCCTTGCAGGATTGAATTGCAGTCTGTAACTTTCGATTCGTCTCGTTTTTACAGAAGAGAGAGCCTGATAGCGGTGAAGCGTATCTGCCCACAAATCCATCTGGCGGTCGATGAAACGATCGGAAGCGCATTCATAAATGCTGCTTGCGCCACATTCATTTTCCTCCTGACGAGCCTTGATTTCTATGGTGCGCAACTGGTCTTTATAGAGGTTGTTGGCATTGATGCGGTCGATGGAGAGCGCGGCGTCGCTGTTTCCTCCCCAACGGCGGCAGAGATACAGTTCATCGTAGATACGTCCGATGCGGTAATTGCGTGAGAATCGCAGTCCGAGAGCGTAGTCCTCACCGTAGCTGGTGTTAGGGAATGAGTGCTGACGGACGAGTGGAGTGAAGAAAGCACGCGGTGCTCCGAGTCCATTTATGCGCAGAGCATTGTTAGGACCGTTTTCTTCTGTCCATTCCTTATGGTCGATTATTCCCGGTGGAAGAGTGTTGAGCTCGAAGTCGCACATACGGTAAGAACCTATCACCATCGCAGCTTTCTGCTCGTAGAAGGCATTTACTATCTTCTGAAGCGTGTCCTGACCAGAGTAGAGATCGTCAGAATCCAGTTGGATAGCGAAGCGTCCGCAACGAGAATCCTGCACTGCCATGTTCCAGCATCCGCCTATTCCGAGGTCGTCCCGCTCCGGAATGATGTGGATAAGTCTCTCTTCCTTGATGTCGGCAAGCAGTTCGGAAGTGCCGTCAGTGGAGTGATTATCTACCACTATGATATTGTAAGGGAAATCCGTCTTCTGAGTGAGCACGCTGTTGACGGCATCTGCGATAGTCTTCACACGATTGAAGACAGGGATAACGACAGTGGCTTCCACGTCAAAGTCCTGCTCCTGGAAGTCAGGTTCGAAGAGGTCGGAAGTATCTACCGTGGCTTCGATGGCTTTCAGATGCGCTGTTGCGGCGCGTTCCATCTCTATCTGCACCTCTCTATTGCGAGGATTGACATAGTCAAACTGCTTCTCGCCACTCTTTCTCGTGTCCTTTTCCTCTTCTGTGTAGAGGTATTCATTGAGATGTACGATAGAGCCGTGGCGCGAAAGAAAGAGACGAAGGTCGTAGAGACCAGCGTATTCATAATTGCATTCCGTGTCGTGGAAATAGTAATTCAGCAGACAAGTGCGGATGAGGATAAGTTGTCCGAAATCGAAATCATCACGTATGCTGCCTTCCTGATAGTCTATTGCGGGGTGCTTTTCCGTCTTTCCTTCGATGATGGAGTAGTGGTCAGCGTAGAGCATGGCGCAATTAGTGTCGTCAGCCACGCTTGCCATGCGGTTGAGGGCAAGTGTGCCGAGCTTGACAGGTGTAGTCTTCTGTGAGATAAGCACATACTCCGCATTTGCGCTATCGTTGATTTTCCTGATAGTCTCGGTGGAAGTGAGTCTGTCTGCCTTGATGATTTTGACGTTGGCTGGTATGTTTTCCATTGTCTCTTCTTCCGTGGAAGAGATCATGAATATGCTGTCTATCATCCTCTCTTTGCTGAGTTTATCCAGCATTGGCATGATGTCCGCAATGCTTTCAGCAGGGAGGAAGATGTCTATTTTCTGCTTCATAAAAATGATTGTTATATAATTTGACGACAAAGTTACGTATTTTTTTTTATATACGATAGGGAAAGTGCAGTTTTTTCTTTGCTTTTTAGGCTTGGGCAAGATATTTTCAGGGTCTGAAACGGTGATGTTAAATAGTGTTGCGTGTTGTTAAAACGGAAACCGAATTTATGTTTTGTCAATCTCGGAAAAATGAAGTAAAAACGACATGAGTGTGCTCTGTTTTCTTCTTTTTTTGGTAAGTTGGGGGTAAAAGCTAAGCTATTGGGAGGTAATAACTATGCTTTTGCAATGCAATATCTTAGTTTTTAGTAAGCGTATCCGCGATGCAGCCTTGTCCATGTTTTTTTATCTTTTTACCTTTGC
>SAMEA104315432__coassemble_931_pt1 | contig 12719 bp, 8 predicted proteins | sample SAMEA104315432__metabat2_low_PE_031 | metagenome-assembled genome bin SAMEA104315432 (sample SAMEA104315432) | gut metagenome | biome: Monkey gut; feature: monkey-associated habitat; material: faeces | place: China | collected 2013
TTGTTGTTTGTAATATTCGCTTGTGGCTTGACTATCAACCAAACAACTAAACCACCAAACAACTAATCAATCTGGAAAGAAGTTTATAATGTGAATTCCACTTCATTAGATAGTTTGCGTATGCCTTCACATTTGAGGTCAGGAGTATTTATGCGGACATCGCAATCTATTACAAAAATATTTCCTTGAGGTGATTTAATAAGATTCTCATCATGCATATCACTCAGATATATACTCGGTGTCGCATAAGTCCAATTGCGAGGATTGATGAGTTTAAAGCCAAGTGACTCTATATAATTACGTATTTCGTCATCTGCAAGTGAAGTCCCGTGAATAAAAGGTTGTTGTACTATGATTTGAAAATTATTTTCCGTAGTTCTACCAAAACCTAATACTGTAAGTCGTGTTTCCGGAAACAGAGTGTTATGAAGTGTTATCCGATCCAGCGCCAATTCAGGAAGAATATAATAGTCAAGACCTATTCGTTTGATAATTGTATTTCCATTGTCATACACATGCGCTTCTCCACCTTCGGCAAGTTGTTCACCAAAGGTTTGTTCAAAAGTTTTATCGACTTTATCTACCCAACAACCTATAGTCTTAGCCCATTGTTCTATAACATCTGCTTGCGCCTCTGCTCGTTGACACTCTCTTTCGAAAGAGCCTTCTGACGCAGTGAGTTGATTTGCTGGAGTTTCTGCTCCCGCGAGTAAGGATGCAACAACATGGAAGCTACCTCCCGTTGCGCAGCCATGCTGTTCGCTTGGTGTGTAGCGTTTAAATAATAATTGCTTGTTGAAAAACTGTTCTGCATATTCATCGAGTTTTATTATTCCGTCATTATCAAATCCACTATTGATAATAATAGATATTGATTCCCAAAATTCTGTATTAGTCATATCACTGTTTATTGTGTTGGTGACATTATTCCAATTTGGGGTAAAATTACTCATTTTTTTTTGTATATACAAATTTCCTCCTGTTAATGTGTAAAATAATACTTATTAAGTATGTGATTGAATTTATTCTTATAATAATGAAAAAAATCCGTGAAGAACAGATCCGTCGCATCCAGGTTATCCGTGATAGATTTTGAACATGGCGAGCGAGCCGAAGGCGAGCACGCACAGTAAGGAACCGAAGGCGAAGAAGCACAGTAAGAGCTGTCTGGAAGACAGTACCGAGCGAAGCGAGAGTAACCTGGGACGCAGTCTCGGGATTATAACAAGTAGTAAGAAAGGCTGTCTGGAAGACAGTACCACATTGATAAAACATCAATAGATAAAAATAAGGAAAAAATAAAGAAATATATATTTTCTTTATGAATTAGTAAATTGCTCCTTCGCCTTCGGCTCAGTGCGCACACGCTCAAAATAGCTCACGGATAACTCGGATGCGACGGATTTTATCTTTTTCACGGATTTCTTTTTATTCTTGGATTTACTTGGTCTTGGATTTCATTCGGATTGTATTTGCGCCTGTACGGCGCTGGATTGCCTATAGCAAGAAAAGTCCGCAGATAGTCCACAGACTAAGGTAAATCCGTGAAAATCCCAGCACCCGACAGGCGCAGATAAATCCGAAAGAAAAAAATAATCCAAACAAAAAAATCCGTGAAAAGAACAGATCCGTCGCATCCGCGTTATCAGTGATAGATTTTGAACATGGCGAGAGAGCCGAAGGCGAGCACGCACAGTAAGGAACCGAAGGCGAAGAAGCACAGTAAGAGCTGTCTGGAAGACAGTACCGAGCGAAGCGAGAGTAACCTGGGACGCAGTCTCGGGATTATAACAAGTAGTAAGAAAGGCTGTCTGGAAGACAGTACCACATTGATAAAACATCAATAGATAAAAATAAGGAAAAAACATAGAAAAATATATTTCTGTATTTTTTATATTGATATTTTATAAATATTATCCACACAATGTGGAAAAAGAAGTGGAGAAATATGAGGAAAACATGTGGACAGTAAGTGGAGAATAAATGGATAAAGAGTGGAGAACAAAAGGAAAACTCCGCCTTTATCCACACCGACTTTTTACCCATTTTCCATCATGTGGAGAAATCCACACTTATCATTTCCCTTTCCACACATATCCCCACCACTTATCCATAGTGTATATATTACAATTCTTATTGAACATCAGTACGATATACCGCCTTTTCCACTTTTCCCCCATCATTTATTATTATTCTTATTTATTTTCTTTTTTATATAAAGAGAGAAATATATAAATAAAAAGAAAAGAAAGACCCCCTCTCTTCCCCCTGTAGGGGGAGGCCAGATACAGAGACCTCCATTGAGGAAGAAACGCAAGCAGAGAAGGTATCCAGCCTCCCCCTTACAGGGGGATAAGAGGGGGTCTTTGGTCTCAGTAAGACAGTACCTTATAGATAAGCTCCTTCGCCTTCGGCTCTCTCGCCGCGTTCAAAGGAATCACGGATAACGCGGATGCGACGGATTTGTTCTTTTCACGGATTTGTTTATTCTATTATGATTTGTCTGCGCCTGCCGGGCGCTATGATTGTCACGGATTATCTCTTGATGGAGGCTATCCTGCGCCGTATAGGCGCAAATACAATCCGTAGTAAATCAAATATCAAGTGGCAGCACAAGATTAAATGAAATCCGTGAAAAGAACAGATCCGTCGCATCCGCGTTATCCGTGATAGATTTGGAACATGGCGACGGAGCTGAAGGCGACGGAGCACAGTAAGAGCTGTCTGGAAGACAGTACCAAGCAGATAAAATATCAATAGATAAAAATAAAGGGAAAAAACATAGAAAAATATATTTCTTTATTTTTATCTATTGATATTTTTTCCAAATCCCAAGCCGGGGGGAAAACATGCAAAAGCAATGTTATTGCAATGCAAAAGCATAGTTATTGGGAGGTAAAAGCATAGTTATTAGGAGGTAAAAGCATAGTTATTGGGAGGTAATAACTATGCTTTTGGGAGGTAATAGCTATGCTTTTGCGTTTCCACGTTTTTTCACAGACGAGTGGGGAAAAATGGGGGAAAATGAAAATATTTCTGTTATTTTCTTTTATATATTACAAAAAAAGATTAACTTTGCAGAAAATTCCTTATTGCGTCTCCTGTTGCGCTTGAGGAAGAGTGCCTTGCCAATGGGGTAGGAAACAGCCTTGGGCGGGGTAGATACAATTACTGCTTATATGTAAATATAATTGCTAACTTACTTACTTTGAACTAACGCTTTGAACTAACATTTGGAAATTAGTAATCTCATCATGATCTTATTGTCACCGCTCCTTTTGGGGTGATGGTGGCGGATGATGTATATATGTATGTGCGCATGTGCTTGTGTATATACGTGTGTATGCGTTGCGCGCGTGCTTGTAAGCTCACTGCCTGGCAATGTCCGCCAGCGTGTCCGTCCCGGTGTCTGCCAGTGTTCACCCGCAGCATCCGTCCAATGTTCGCCACAAGCGTTTCTCCTGTGTCCGCCACAGTGTCCGCCGCGTTACCGGCGGATGTTATCGGTTCTGGCAAGAGAAGGAAAAAGTAATAAGGAAGAAAGAAGAAAAGCAAGAAGGAAAATAATAATAATAACATAATTAACTAACAAACAAATCAAGATTTAAAAACTATGTCTGAAAAAACAAGAAACTTACGCTATGCGCTCATGGCAATGCTGCTCTTCTTCTGTGCAGCGGTGCAGGCGCAGATTGTGAAGGGTGTTGTTAAGGACGCAACGGGTGAGGCGATTATCGGCGCTACCATTCAGGAGAAGGGTACGACGAATGCCGCTGTCACTGACTTTGATGGTAATTTCTCCATCAAGATGGCGTCAACAAACCACGAACTGACTATCACCTACGTAGGTATGGTGACCCAGAAAGTCAAGCCGGGCAACAAGAGAGAGCTCACCATCGTGATGGAGGAGGATAATGCCGGACTTGAGGAGCTCGTAGTTATCGGCTATACTTCCAAGGCTCGTAAGGACCTGACCGGTTCGGTAGGTTCCGTGTCCGGTGCCAAGCTTGCCGCTGTCCCTGTCACTTCTGCCGCTGTTGCGCTGCAGGGTAAGGTGTCTGGTGTGCAGGTTACGACTGTCGATGGTCAGCCTGGTGCTGATGTCAACATCAAGGTGCGTGGCGGTACGTCCGTGACCCAGTCCAACGAGCCTCTCTATATCGTCGATGGTTTCCAGGTGGCCAACATCAATGACATCCCGCCTTCAGACATCGCTTCCATCGATATTCTGAAGGATGCTTCCCTCACTGCTATCTATGGTGCCAAGGGTGGTAACGGTGTTGTGGTGGTTACCACCAAGTCTGCCGCTGCCGGTAAGGTGAGCGTTACATTCAATGGCAACATGAATGTCAGCAGTCTTGCCCGCAAGCTCGACATCATGGATGCTTCCGACTTTGTGAAGTATCAGTATCAGTGGCATGCCTGCAACGGTACCCGCTCAAGCAATGCCAAGTTCTTCCGTGCCAACTTCGGCAACCCTTACGACCTCGATATGTACAGCACTCTGAATTCCCACGACTGGCAGGATGAGGTGATGGGCGAGAATCCTATCAACTACTCTGCCAACGTTACTATCGGTGGTGGTTCGAAGGATGTGAAGTTCAATGCTTCTATCACCAACAGTGAGGACAAGGGTATCATCCTCGGTTCCGGTGTTCGCCGTACTGTGGTAAATATCAAGACCAAGGTGGAGCTGAGCGACAAGCTCTCTTTCCAGATCAATCCTAAGTTCACTTTCCGTCGTGACGAGGGTGCTGGTGGCGACAACGTGGGTACCGGCGGTATCATCGACGTGCTCAGATACCGTCCTACCAATGGTCTGCGTGAGTTTGGTTATATCGACCCTTCTTATGCTGACCCGGACGAGGAGGAACTCTTCAACTATACCAACCCTAAGAACGACATCGCTATCAATCAGCTCAAGAAGCACAGCTACAACTATACCACTGGTCTCTCTTTCGACTGGCGTCCTATCAAGGGCTTGACTCTCCGCACTGAAGGTACCATCGGACTGAAGTGGACTGACAAGAAGCGTTTCTACGGTGCGCTGACCAAGACTGGCAAGAGCAACAACAGCCAGCCTGTGGCTTCCATCGAAAAGGCACAGAAATTCAGCTATACATGGACCAACACTGCCAACTACGCTTTCACGCTGAAAGATGTGCATAATCTCTCTTTCCTCCTCGGTCAGGAAATCACTCACAGCCAGGAAGAGGGCACATATATGGAGAACCGTTACTTCCCTCGCTCCTTCACTGCTGAAGATGCTTGGAACAACATGGGATTCGGCACCAGTTCTCCTCAGGGCGCTACTTCCGGTCTCGACACTGCTGTCCGCATGGCGTCTTTCTTCGGTCAGGCAAACTATAACTTCGACCACAGATACCTCTTCAGCGTCACTTTCCGTGCTGACGGCAGCACACGTTTCGCTCCTGGCTATCAGTGGGGCTACTTCCCTGCTGTCTCCGGTGCATGGGTTGTCTCTCAGGAGAAATTCATGAAGGACATCAAGTGGATCGACCAGTTGAAGCTCCGCGCTTCTTTCGGTCTTACCGGTAACAACAATATCGACATGGACCTCTGGCGTACTCTCTATGCCATCAATTCATCCGGCGGCCCTGGCTTCGGCGAGGTGAATCAGTATGGTGACCAGTACTATGACAATGCCAGCGGCACCAAGATGCAGAACTACGGCATCAAGTGGGAGACCACCATCGCCCGCAACCTCGCTGTCGATTTCACTATCCTCGGCGGTCGTCTGACCATCACTCCTGAAGTATATTGGAACACCACCAAGGACCTCCTCTACAATTCTTACCTCGACCCTACTCTCGGCTACGACAAGCAGCAGCAGAACATCGGTCAGGTGACCAACAAGGGTCTGGAGCTCTCTATCTCCGGCGACATTCTCCAGGGTAAGGACTACGTGCTCTCCGGAAATATCAACTTCGGTTTCAACAAGAAGAAGATCGACAAGCTCAATGGCACTGATGATGTCATCTGGGACAAGAACTCTCGCTGGAAGTCTGACTACAACGACTACTGCCTCAGAGTGGGCGATGAGCTTGGTCTCATCTACGGCTTCGTATATGACGGACTCTACGGCATGGACGAATTCTATTTCGACCCTACACAGAACTTCATCGCATTGCCTTGGGGCTCTGCCGCTTCCGACAACGGCACTTCAAAGAACATCGGACCTCGTGAGGACGGATATGTGACCGTAATCAATGAGGTATCTGGCGACTCCAACTCCGGCAAGGCTACATTGCCTGGTAAAATCAAGTTCAAGGACCTCGACGGCGATGGACGCATCACTGAGAACGACCGCACAGTCATCGGTAACACCAACCCTAAGGTACAGGGTGGTATGGGATTGTCAGGACAGTACAAGAACTTCGATTTCTCGTGCAACTTCACCTTCATGCTCGATTTCGACGTCAACAATGCTACTGCTTACGCTCTCTCTTGCTCAAAGGACAACAAGCAGACTTTCTACAACGTGCTCAGCAAGTTCAACAACGGATGGCAGTACAACGACTTCGACGGCAGCCTCACTGGCACCAAGGGCGACATCCTCTATAAGCTCTACTACGTGGATGACTGCGTAAACATCTATAAGAAGGCAAATGCAGGCCGCACACTCTGGAACCCTACAGACGTGACAAAGAATCTTACTCACTCTTACTTCATCGAGGATGGTTCTTTCCTCCGTTGCTCTGACATCACTGTAGGCTACACATTGCCTAAGTCAGTGCTCAAGAAGATAGGTATCGAGAAGGCACGCTTCTACCTCTCTGCTTCCAATCTCTTCATCATCACCGGCTACTCCGGCTATGACCCAGAGGTCGATGTGCAGACAGGTCTCACCTGCGGTATGGACTACAACCGCTACCCACGTAGCCGCACCTTCACTTTCGGTACTAATATCACGTTCTAATTTGTGGTTTGGTGGTTTGGTTGTTTAGTGGTTTGGTTGTTTGGTGGTTTGGTTGTTTGGTTGTTTGGTGGTTACACCTTATTATATATATATACAATCAACAAGACAACAAAACAACAAAACAACAAAACAACAAGACAACAGCATCCGCCCCTGTGTCCGCCGCGTTACCGGCGGATAGTAGAATTTTAATAAAAAAGAAAACAAACAATGAAAATCAAAAATATAATCCTCTCAGGCATATCCCTCCTCGCACTGACAGCCTGCAACGATTTCCTCGATGTGGATGCACCGTCATCCTACACCCCGGACTTCGTCTTCAGCCAGGAGACTGAGATCAGCCGCGCCCTCAATGGCGTATATGCCAAGGCCATCGTAAACGATCTCTACGGTGATGCCTATCAGAATACCTTCGTCCTCAATAGCGACGTGGAAATGCAGATATTCTCATCCAATGCTCATTCCAAGACTTCATACGCACGATTCGACTGTGATGACACCGGCGGTAACATCCTCTCTTTCTGGACTGCCGCTTACTCTCTCATCGAAGAGGCAAACAAGTTTATCTACAATCTGGAGCATTCTCCTATCTATGATGAGAAAAACTCCAACATCATGCAGTGGCTCGGCGAGGCAAAATGTCTCCGCGCTATGGCTTACCATGACCTCGTGGTGATGTTCGGCGACGTGCCTTTCCGATTCAACAAGGCTGATGACGACGGTGCTAACTACACCATCCCTGTCTTCGACCGCACTGCAGTGCAGGATTCCCTCATCGCTGACCTCAAGAAGGCAAGCCTCCACATGCAGTATGCCAATGCAGTCACCGTGGAGCGTTGCTCCAAGGAGTTTGCACAGGCTCTCATCTCACGTATCGCTCTCACAGCAGGCGGCTATTCTCTCCGTCCTGACAAGAGCAATCCTAAGAGCTACGGCACCATGCAGCGCCCTGACAACTATCTGGAATACTACAAGACAGCACGCGACTATGCTGACTCTGTCATCACAAAGAGCAAGCACTCTCTCAATCCTGACTATATGCAGACCTTCATAGATGAGTGTAACTACAAGGTGGTGAACGATGGCGACGCTATCTTCGAGTTCCCATTTGCTAAGGAATCTACAGGCAACACTGGTTATCTCCAGGGTCCTGAGTATAAGGCAAACGAAGGTAAGACCGTACATGAGTGGGGCGCTGCCGGTGGTAAGGCACGCCTGAATGCCTTCTACCGCTTCCTCTTCCGCAACGGCGACGTGCGTCGTGAGCAGGTCAACGGACTCTGGTACTACTCTTACTTCACCAATTCCGAGGGTGCTCTGACCGACTCCGTATATATCCGCAACGACTATACCGTGCACAATAACAAGTGGTCAAAGCTCTGGACAAACCCAGGCTCTGAACTTGGAGCCGACAAGACCGGCTCTACCGGCATCAACTATCCTTATATGCGCTATGCTGACGTCCTCCTCATGTATGCCGAGGCAGACAATGAAATCAACGGCAAGCCATCTGCAAAGGCACAGGAATGCCTCGCTAAGGTGCACAACCGCGCTTTCCCTGCCTCTACAGTAAAGCCTGCAGTGCTCACAGAAGAAGCCGCTTACCTCGCACAGGCTGCTGCCAGCAAGGAAGCTTTCCAGAAGGCAGTGCTCGACGAGCGCAAGTGGGAGTTTGCCGGTGAGAACATCCGCTGGCGTGACCTCGTGCGCACCAACACCTACGGCGAGGAAATCATCTACAGCTTCCTCCGTTACTACACCGCTGGCGTGAGAAATGCACAGTCAAGTTCAGGCTATGAGGATGCCATCAACATCCACGACGGTTACGAGACAGACAACGGATATATCGACAACCTCCCAGAGGAAATCTACTATCACACATACGATTACGGAGAGCCAAACGCATACGCTATGCTCATGTATAAGGCACAGCTCTACGGCAATGTCATCAACACCGACAAGACTTATTTCTCCACATATCCTAACCACACATTCCAGGCTCTGCGTATCTACAACGCATACAAGCCAATGTCAAAGCCTATCACCAGCGCTATCAAACGTGGTGGATTCAAGGCTGACCAGTGGTATGTGGCTGACTTCTATCAGTGGGGCGACCAGAACACAGGCCTTCCAAAGGATCAGTGTAAGTATTCTTTCTACGGATACATCCGCTGCGACGATGGTGGCAACATCTGGCTCATCAACAACGGACAGCTCGAACAGCTCCCTTCTGACCTCAGCAGCCTCAAGGAAATCCCTGCAGTTCGCTACATACTCCCTTATCCTAACACTGTAATCCAGCGTTCAGGCGGTAAGTACAAGAACTATTACGGATACTAAAAAAGCTAAAACTAAAAGTGAAAAGTGAAGAGTGAAAAGTGAAAAATCGCCTGCCGGGTAACTGGCACCTCTCACAGTTCTCTTTCAACAAGAATCGCAACTGCGTCAGCGCGATTTTTCACTTTTAACTCTTCACTTTTCACTTTTCACTAAAGAAAGAAATAGCCACTGTGTCAGCCGCGTTACCGGCTGATATAACCAACATTATAAACAAATGAAAAATATCTTCAAATACACCATAATGGGCATTGCGGCGCTGTCACAGATGATGGTCACCGCATCATGCTCCGACGACGATGATGCAAGCAGCGGCACCAACCGCTCATTCATGACCATGTTCGTCACAGACTTCAACAGAGGAAAGGGTCCCGACTATCCTTATAATAGCGGACTCGACAACGCTTATCCTCACGGTAATACCATTCACCTCTACTGGTACGGAGTGAAAGACTGCGCTGGATATCAGGTGCAGATGGCGCTTCAGTCAAAGGTAGCCAACGGTGACGAGGCTTGGGCTAAGATACAAGGCACAAGCGACCTCCTGCTCGACACCATCATGGCGCCTGACCAGCTGCAGCTCGTGCTCCCTGACCTACAGTATTCCACTGACTATCGCTTCGCTATACGTGCACTCGACAAGCGCGATGCCAACATAAAGGGCGACCAGTCCTCATTCGAGCACGCATCAAACTGGTACGGACACGGCAACGGAAGACAGTGGCAGGAGTGGTTCGGCGTCAGCACACGCGACCGATACGAGACTCCATTCGCCGTATATGCTGACCAGTCAAAGACCACCGAGACTACTATGCACATCTGCATCAACTCCAATATCAAGGACTTCCTCAAGGCTATGGAAGGAGCTGACATGGAAGCTGTGGAGAAACTCTCAGCTTATACCCTCGACAATGTAAAGGCTGCATGCCCTAAGCTCGGAGATTCTGACAAGGACAAGCTCGACAGCTACTTCGACAACTTCAATATCGACCCTGCTACCGGCAACTTCGGATTCCAGTATCTCCAGGTGAAGCCATCACCTAACAACCCTAACTCAACCGTAGGAGCCAAGTGGGCTAACTACAAGATCACCGATGAAGACCGCAAAAACGGATACATCGACATCGACGGACTCTCAGCTAACTCTGTATATGTCATCGACGTAGTGGACCCGGACGTGAAGGTTGCCATCGATGCAAAGTACAACACCTGCACCACTCGCTCTGACGGCACACCAGGAGCACCTATTCTCCTCAAGCATGACGAGATGATAGCACAGTATCATGATGCCGTTCTCCCTAACAATGATGCCGGCATCAAGCGTCCTGACGCATTTGCCCTCGCTGACAAGTATAATGCCGCACCTATCAGCAACGTGCTCTATGACTTCATCTCCAACACCTCCCTCGCTGAAGGTCAGACCTTCTACCTCGAAGGTGGAAAGACATATTACCTCGATGGAAATGACATCACATGTAAAGGCTTCACACTCGCCACTGACCCTGAGGACGTAAAGGCTGGCAAGCGCGCTAAGGTATTATGCGGTATTGGTAAGAATTCTGAGATGTTCAGCGGAGTAGGCGGTGATCAGGCACAAGGCTCTTACACCATGTTCATGTTCGGACGTCAGCCAGAAGCTGGTGAAGGCGGTGAGATATACATGAAGAAGCTCGCTTTCGAAAACATCGACTTCGACAACCCTACTGCCCTCAACTATGGCGACAACAAGGATGGAGTAGGCGTAGTAGCAGGCAACTACTTCTTTAATATGTACTCCAACGGCATGGCAGTGACACTCGATAGCCTCGTGATGGAAAACTGCACATTCAAGCGTCTCGTGCGTGGATTTATCCGTGAACAGGGTGTCAACTACAAGGTTTGGAACCATGTGCTCATCAAGGGCAACCAGTTCTTCGACTGCGGTTACTACAATCAGTCTGGTGGCGGCTATCCTTGGATTGCAGGTTCTGGCAATAACCCTGCCTCTAACCTCTACAAGGACTTCAAGGTAGTGGAGAATACATTCTATGACAGCCCATTCCCTTCATTCTTCTGTGAGACTGCACAGAGCGGATGGACATCAGGAGCATGGAATATCACATTCTCCAACAATACCCTCGTCAACTTCAATACCCGCGCAAGTGGTGTCATCTTCAATATGCGTTACCTCCCTAACGGATCGGTTTACCGAGTAGAAAACAACCTCTTCGTGCTCACTAAGCAGCCTGGTGACCAGCGTACTCTCGGATTCTGGGGCGCTGATATCCGCAACACCATGACTCTCGAAGATGGCTCTGCCGCTCATGTGGACCTCTATTTCAATAATAACTGGTCAACTAACGACAACCTCACCAACGGCTCTATCTTCAGTGCTAACGCATGGGCTTCTACAAGCAACAACTTCGGTAAGCTCGTAAAGGGCGGTGCTGCTACTCTCCACGGATCGCTCGACGTCAATGTGGCTGATGTTTCTTCTACAGAACTCTTCATCAGTCCTTGTCCTCCACACGTGGCACAGTCTGCAAGCGACCGCAATATGCACCGCGCTGACGCACTCGACGGCACAGCATCACAATACAATGTCAACCTCTTCTACAAGAATAAGGACAATGACATCGTGAAGAATAATGCTGGCGCGGCACGCTGGAATAAGTAAAAATTACGAGACCCCCTCTTATCCCCCTGTAGGGGGAGGCCAGATACAGAGACCTCCCTCAAGGGAATAAGAGAGGGTACCGCCACTGTGTCAGCCGCGTTACCGGCTGATTTACTAAAAAAAAAGAACAAAAACAATGAAAACCCTCATTATATCAATAGCAGCAATCGCAGCAACAGCAGCTACTATAGCATCATGCAGCGATGCAAACGAATACGAGGATACCAACACCTCTAACCCATCATGGGTCAACAGATACAATGACTCCACAAAGGTGGCACACCCTGAGTCACTCGCTAACACAAAGTGGACAAGAGGAAAGGGACTCAAAGTCAATGCCTATGGCGAAGAAATACAGGGATTCGTAGAGTCACTCGACTTCGTCACCGAAGACTCCGTTTCCGTAAAGATGAGCGAAGGCACCACAAAAGGCACATGGAAAGATGATTCCAACACCGAAAAGACACCACGATATGAATATACTTACTCTAACGTCACCGGTGCCATCAGCATCCTCAAGCTCACTAAGGACGATAAAGGCAAAGTGTCAAAGACCACCATCTTCTCTGGCGTTGCCACATCCGAGAAGAAGGAAGTCATCACCATCGCCCACTTCGGAGACACACCTCTCCAGACTTACCTCGTCAAAGAGTAGTTTCGTAATGCATAATTCATAATGCATAATGCATAATGCATAATTCATAATCGATAAATAGGAGATTACCTTCTTTAGGTAATCTCCTATTCTTCATTCTTCCATCTTCCATAAAGAAAGTACAAGAGTCC
>SAMEA104315432__coassemble_1025_pt1 | contig 11902 bp, 7 predicted proteins | sample SAMEA104315432__metabat2_low_PE_031 | metagenome-assembled genome bin SAMEA104315432 (sample SAMEA104315432) | gut metagenome | biome: Monkey gut; feature: monkey-associated habitat; material: faeces | place: China | collected 2013
AGGGGGATAAGAGGGGGTCTATTTATTTTTTTATTTTCTTTCCCCCCTCACATACCGTAACACCGCGATAGGAAGATGTGATGCGTTGTCCGGTGAGGTTGAAGAGGGATTTGTTTTTGCAGGTGTCATTATTTTTCTGGATATCTGTTTGGATATCATTGATGCCAGAAGTGATGGCGTCACCACTTTCCAGTTTCACACAGTCATAGAGGAAACCGCCATTCTTGCCGTTTCCGGACATAGTGAAAGAGATGATATTAGTGCCCTTTTTCAATTTTGAAGCACTGAAAGAAGTGGAAAAAAGCCAATGGCGACCAGCATTGGCGGCGCTGCGGTAGATGGCGGCGTCGTTGACACCCGGTTTCCATGTGTCAACCTCCTTGCCGTTCACGTTCACCTTAACCGTACTGCCTGCGTTGGTGCAACCGGCGAGTGAAGCAGTCAGGACAGCGTTGCCGCGTGGCAGTTCATCGAGATTGAAGCGCACGGTCCATGTTCCCGCTTTCGTCTGTGCGTAATACCAGTCCTTTTCCGGTTTGCTTGAACCGATGACATAGGTGAGATTAGCAGGAGGAAGATTCCATAGTCCATACTGACGGACGGTGTCAGAGTAGTGGAAACCATCCGAACGGCGGTTGTTCTCGCCTATCATCCAGTGGAGTTTGGCGTAACGCTTTGGAGTCCAGTCGATAGTGCCGAGCGACTGCTCGCCCTCCCCTATCGTGATATTCTCCATCTGCAGTTCGTCAGTCACATCGCCAGCCAGAGCATAGGCATAGAGAGTATATTTGCCAGGGCGCACATTCTTGAGGATGAAATCGCCGTTGGCATCAGTTGTGGTCCAGAAATTATAGCCGTGGGTGTGGGTAACCAGTTCGGTGCCAGACTCCTGTGTGAGGACGATGCGTACTGAGTCGTTACGCTGTCCGGTGGCAACATTGAGATGCCCCGTCACATTGCCTCGTTTCTTCGGGTAAAGGTCATTATCAAACCATTGGAAAGGCCATTTCTCCTGCTGTTCCAATGCGATGCGCTTGGCGTTGACAAGCGGAGAAGTGCTGTAGTTGGCATAAATAAGGAAAGGTCCGAAGAGCTTTTTCTCGCCTTCGTCGAGCACCATAGCGGCGCCTCCGAGGTGTTCTCCCTGAAGCATCTGGATGGTGATAGGTGACTTGCTGGTGGCGTGCACCATGAGTTCCTGGCGGTCGCAGGCACCGTTTAGCCATTCATAGGATACGGGGATGTTCCATACGCCGTATGAATTATTGTTCCATACGCCGTGCACGGTGTCGCGTTCGATGAAGTTAGCCCAGTTGTACTTGGTATATACAGAGCCGTCGGAGAGGTAATAGGTGGCATCCTGTATCTGGTTTTTCTCGGCTTCAGCCATTTCAGCATTGGTAGGTATCTTGCCGTTCATGCGGTAATCCACGTAGCCATTGAGCATGTCAGAGGCGAGGCGGGTGCATACGCGCCCCTCTTTCAGCGGTTCAGAAGCCGATGTGGCAGTGCCGGTGGCGATGACGTATGTATATACTCCGGCAATGTCATTGCGCATGATGTAGCCTTGCTGGAAGATGGTATTGCCGGAAGTTGCGCTGTAAAGCACTTCACACATCTCGTCGGTCTGCTTGATTATTTTGAGTTCAGAGGGACTGAGAGCCTTGTTTCCTTGCGCTGTGGTGTAGTCGAAGTATATGCCGTTGCTGCCGTCGAGGAGCTCTCTTGAGCCCCACTTCATGCTGCTTGCCCTGCCGTTGCTTCCTATCTTGATGGTGGTCTTGCCGTTAGACATGGTAACGGTCATTCCGCTGACGGTGAGCTTCACGTTGGTGAAGCCGGATGCGGCTTGCAGTCCGATTGCTGTCAGGAGGGTGGTGAGAATAGTTGTCAGTAGCCTTTTTGTCATCTTTCTTTTATTATATAGTCAGTGATAGGTATTATATAGACAGTGATAGGGCTACCCGATGGCAGCCCTACCCTATTTCTTCTTACTTGATCTGTTTTCTTCTTACTTGATCTGTGAGCCGACAACGTTGTATTCGTTGTTGCCCTTGACGATGATAATCTGACCATTTCTTACCATCTTCTTTGCCTTAGCCTTGCCAGATACGGTAACGTCGTTGATACCTGTGCCTTCACCTGGTTCTGGTTCAGGAGTGTCGGTGGAAGCATAGATGATGATGGCGTCGAGACCCTTGCTCTCGGAAGTGCCAGCCTTCCAGATTACAGGAGTGTTGTCCTCAGTGACGGTGATGAGAGAAGACTCAGCTAAAGACATATTGTCGCTGGTGGACATCAGGCCGATGCTGTCAGTGCCAACATAGAAATTATAGATGCTGTTGCCCTTTGCATTGTCGAAGAGAGCAGCCTGAATCTTGTAAGTGCCGGCATTGAGCTTGCAGAGCTCTACGTCCTTGGTGTTGTAGGCAGCAGCTCTGTTAGAGCAGCGTACACCGACATTCTGGTGAGTGATGAGACCTACAGTGACGGAATCTGCAGTCACGAGGTCTTCGCCTTCCATGCAATATACACCGCCAGAGATTTCAGCGTCCTTGTATTCGATTACGAAAGTGGTGTCAGACTTGAGGGTGAAGTCCTGCTTGAACTCAGAACCTCTTGCACCATAAGTGAATACCTTGCCCTCGGCATTCATCAGCCAGTAGTTGTAAGGCACGGATACAACGTCGCCAGCAGCGCCTTCAGTCTCAGTCTTGATAGTCTTGAGCACATTGCCTTCAGGATCCTTTGCTACAACGGTGTATTTATATTTCTCGTTAGAAAAAGGAGTAATCTCGATGGAAGTGATGACAGAATTGTTTACGATAATCTCCAGGTCGCCTTCCTTTTCTACTTTGAATACGTGGAGAGCAACGCTCTTGCCGCTTGCTACGCTGTCCTTAGCTTCGTTAGTAGCGTCAGGGCAGGTGGCATTAGGAATCTGAATGAAGTGCTCCTTCTTTGTATCAACGTAACCGAACTTGATGGCAACCTTGTCGCCTACGTTACAGTCAGGGATGAGAACCTTATTGCCTTTCTGAGCCAAGTGGAGTCGCTTGTATGAACCAGTTGTCTGAGACACGAGAAGGTTCTTTGCCTTTGTTGTGATATAGAGACCGTCAGTCATTGAGATAGGTGTATTACCATCGATGGTGAGGATTTCCTCGTTGAGGTCGGTCATGAGTTGGAAACGTGCCTTGTTGCCTTTACCTGAAATTGCCCATCTTCCATTTTCCTGTGCAGCGATGGCATTGATAGCCTCTTCCTCTTCGGCTGTAACAGTCTGAGCGAGATTCCATGAGAGTTTGCGCTCTACATCCTTTACAGTGAAAGTGAGAGTAGGCTCAGTGCCTTCTTCCCAAGCCATTTCTTCGCCTTCACCAGCGCTAAACTCGGTGAGCTTGAAGGTATATTTCATATCGTTCTGGAGTTCGCCGAAGTCCTTGAAGACTACGCCGTCCTTGTAAGTGCCTGCGACACCTTCCAGCAGGATGGCATCACCGGTCTCAGGAGTGAGCACAGCGCTCAGAAAAACGTCAGTATAAATGTTGTCTGTGACCTCAGGGAAAGTGACTTTGATGCCTGATTTCATTACTTTTGACATACGGACGGTAGCACCTTCCTTGATGTTGTAAGCGAGATTTCCGAGTGACCAATCAGCCATTGCGGAAAGGCTCATGAAAAGTGCGAGCACGATAAGTGTAAAGATTTTTTTCATAAAAAGTTAGTTTTTAGTTGTTTTGATATTATTGTCGAGGTATAAATGTCAGTTAGTCTGTTATTTTTTCCCAGATGCAAAATTACGGTTTTTTGATTAGAAAATACTCTAATTAAAAGTATTTAACAATCAAAAAGCCGTAATTTTATGGTTTTTGGTTTTCGGTTGTGGGTATTTGGTATTATTGCCCGGTAACGCGGGCAACACAGTGGCGGATTGCCTATTCTGTGGGCTATCTGGTAAAATAAAATATCAATAAATGAAAATAAACAAATATATTTTTTTCTATTTTTTTCTTTATTTTTATCTATTGATATTTTATTCAGCCCCCTACCCTACTCTTTGGCTTTAGCGCCAAGCTTGACGAGCCATGGTCCGCCGATGGTGCAAGCCACTCCGATGATGATGAATGGGATGGAGAGAATCTGTCCCATGTCGATAGGAAGCCCTGCTTCGAAGGCTACCTGCACCTCCTTGGTGTATTCGATGAAGAAACGGAAGGTGAAGATAAGCGCGAGATCAAGGCCGAAGAAGAATCCTGTGCCTACCCAGTTGTGGTGCTTCTTCCAGAAATACCACATCACGAAGAAGAAGATGGCGTAGGCTATGGCTTCGTAGAGCTGTCCTGGATGGCGTGGCTGCATATCTACCCTCTCGAAGATGAATGCCCAAGGCACATCAGTCACCTTGCCTATTATCTCGGAGTTCATGAGGTTTCCGAGGCGAATGAAGCACGCTGTGGTAGGCACTGCGATGGATATCGTGTCAACGACAAACCATGCATTCATCTTCATGTTTCTGCAATAGAGCAGCAATGCGATGATGATGCCTAAGGTACCTCCGTGGGAGGCAAGTCCTTCATAGCCAGTGAAATGCCATGAACCGTCGGCAGTGAAGCGTATTGGTAGCAGCATCTCCACCATGTGCTGTCCTGATGAGAGGAAATAGCCAGGCTCGTAGAAGATGCAATGCCCGAGGCGTGCTCCTATGAGAATGCCTATGAAGCAGTAGAGGAAGAGCGGGTCGAATTTCTCGTCAGCCACTTTCTGCGCTTTATATAGGTGCTTCACTATGAGGTATGCCAGCAGCAGGCCGATAAGCCAGCATGTGGAGTACCATCTTATTGCTATTGGACCCAGATGGCAGATGATAAGATCTGGATTCCAGGAGATGAATAATTCATAATTCATAATTCATAATTTGTAATTCATAATTCATAATGCATAATTATTGAATCATAATAATTAAATCATAATTCTTATTTATTGCATACTGTATTTTTAACTATACTTGTAAGAATTTTGATTAGTTCGATATTATCATTTATTATGGAGTCAAATGACAAGTCATCTATGTAATCACTTTCATGCAATAATTCAAGCCAGTATTCTGTTTCACTTGCTTCTTTTAATGCTAAATTCATCTTAGCTCTGAAATCTGCAGTGGTCTGTGCCCTTAATGCCTCCTTTATATTTGCACCTACACTTGTTCCGCTTCGAAGAACTTGTTTTGATAAGACGTATTCTCTCGTTTCTGCGTTTATAGTAAGGTACTTATAGAGTTTTATTATGCGTAGAGCGAACTCTTTGCTTTTATCTCTAATAGGATTATAGTCTTTCATAAGCTAACATAATTTTGCATTATGCATTATGAATTATGCATTATATTAAACATTAAAGCGGAAGTGCATGATGTCTCCGTCCTGCACTACGTATTCCTTTCCTTCAATGCCGAGCTTGCCAGCTTCCTTGATAGCAGCTTCAGATTTATACTGCATATAGTCGTCGTACTTGATTACCTCTGCGCGGATGAAACCCTTCTCGAAGTCGGTGTGGATGACGCCAGCGCACTGTGGAGCCTTCCATCCCTTCTTGAATGTCCATGCCTTTACCTCCATCTCACCAGCAGTGATGAATGTCTGGAGATTGAGCAGAGCGTATGCCTTCTTGATGAGACGGTTGACGCCGCTCTCTTTGAGTCCGAGTTCTTCGAGGAAGAGCTTCTTGTCCTCATAGCTGTCAAAGCCAGCGATGTCTTCCTCAGTCTTGGCAGCAACAACCATTGATTCAGCGCCTTCTTCCTTAGCGAGCTCCTCTACCCTCTTTGTCCATTCGTTGCCGTCTTTTGCAGAAGCTTCATCGACATTGCAGACATAGAGCACAGGCTTGGAAGTGAGAAGGAAGAGATTGCGTGCAGCTTCCTGCTCATCCTTGCTTTCAAATTCCACTGTACGGGCGTTCTTACCCTGAGAGAGACACTCCTTATAAGCGTCGAGCACAGCGAGTTCCACCTTAGCTTCCTTGTTTCCAGCGGATGCTGTCTTCTGAGTCTTTGAGTAACGGCTCTCGATGGTTTCGAGGTCCTTGAGCTGGAGTTCGGTGTCGATGATTTCCTTATCGCGTATTGGGTCGATGGTGCCGTCAACGTGGGTGATGTTTTCATCGTCAAAGCAACGCAATACGTGGATGATAGCGTCGGTCTCACGTATGTTTCCGAGGAACTTGTTTCCGAGACCTTCACCCTTTGATGCGCCTTTCACGAGTCCGGCGATATCTACTATCTCACAAGTGGCAGGAACGATTCTGCCAGGATGTACTATTTCAGCGAGCTTAGTGAGACGCTCGTCAGGTACTGTTATCACGCCTACGTTAGGCTCAATTGTACAGAAAGGAAAGTTTGCTGCCTGCGCCTTTGCGCTTGAGAGGCAGTTAAAGAGCGTTGACTTACCTACGTTTGGCAGTCCAACGATACCACATTTCAATGCCATTTTCTTTTATTATTGTTGTTATTTCTATTCTATTGTTATATTATCGGGCGGTAATGCGCCCGACACGGTGGCCATTTCTCTTGCTTCTGTCTTTAGAAGAGGGCTTTGACTATTGCCTGCACTTGCTCTGTGCGGGTCATGGTGTAGAAATGGAGGATTGGGAATCCTGCCTTCAGGAGGGCTTCTCCTTGACGTATAGCCCACTCTATTCCTACTTTCTTCACGTCAGTGTTGTCTTGACAGGCAATGACTTTCTCCACGAGTTCCTGTGGCAGATCTACTGCGAAGGTCTGCGGAAGGACTGTCAGCTGCGTCTTTGTGGCAAAGGGCTTGAGACCTGGGAGTATCGGAACGTGGATTCCGGCTTTGTCGCATTCGTCGCGGAAGCGGATGATACGCTCGGCATCATAGCATATTTGCGTAGCGATATACTCGGCTCCAGCGTCAATCTTCTGCTTGAGATAGCCCATGTCGGTGAGCATATTTGGCGATTCCACGTGCTTCTCTGGATATGCAGCCACACCGATGCAGAAGTGGCTGTTGTGACGTGTGTTAGGCTCGCCGTCGATGAAGCGTCCTGCATTCATGTCCACTATCTGCTTTACGAGTGCATCGGCATGCGCCAAGCCTTCAGGATGTGGGCGGAATCGTGAGTCGCCGTGCATAGCATCGCCTCTGAGAGCCAGCACATTATGTATGCCGAGGAAGTCGAGGTCGATGAGGGTGTCTTCGATGTCGTAGCGTGACTGACCGCCACAGATGACGTGTGGCACCACCTCAATGCCGTATCTCTTCATGATGGCGGCAGATACTCCTACGGTTCCTGGGCGTCGTCTCACGATATGCTTCTCGATGAGACCGTCTGGTCGCTCGGTGTATTTTATCTCTTCGCGATGGCATGTCACGTTGATGAATGCCGGATCGTATGGCATGAGCGAGTCAATCGCTGTGAAAATCTTGTCGAGACCGTCGCCTTTGAGGGGCGGGAGGAGCTCGAATGAGAAACGGTTTCTCTTGGAGAGCTTTGCTTCTTGGATTATGTCTGTTATTCTCATTTGTGGTATGTGTTGTTTTTTTTTCTTTTATATCCGCCGGTAATGCGGCGGACACAGTGGCTCTTCTTTATTCTATACGTTGAAATACTTCAGCGGCGTGTTAGCGAAGATGAGTCCGCAGATGCTTTCGCCTGGGTCTATCATGTATGTCTCGGTGAGGGAGAGGGGCAGATGCGCCTTTACATCGAGGATATCGAAGACCTGCTGCTTGAGGGAATGGTCGGGACAGGCTCCGTAACCGAATGCCATACGTATGTTATTGCTGCCCCATTTCAGCGTAGATGTCAGTTCGCTGGAGAGATATTCCGCGAGAGCTTCAGCCAGACGGTCGGCGAGGAGCTTGACCATAATGGCGTGATACTCATCGCCTTCGCTGCGGAAGCGGTCCTGCAGTTCCTTTATTCCTATGCCTGCCGTCACTACGAATGGACAGATGAAGTCGGTGCGATGCGGACGCTGGCAACAAGGACAGTCGCTGATCTGCAATGCTTGCAGCGGACGTGCTATGTAGTCAGCGAGGCAATGCGTCTCAGCCTCGTCCTTCAGCGAGCGTGGCATAGGCAGATGGAAGTCCTGTCCGTCGCGCTGGATGATGATTTCGTCGTCGTCATTGCTATATGCAGGCAGAATCTGAGCCACGATACCGAGGCGTAACAGCTTCTGTTTCTGCATCATAGTGAGCAGTTGCTTGGCATCATTCAGTAAGCGTTTGCCTTCCTCTTGCTTTCGAGTTTCGCCTTTTATCTGCCATGCTTGCAGGAAAAGATTCCAGTTGATGAAAGGTTTCACCTTGTTTAACCTCACATCGACCACCAGTTTTTCAGTGCTTTCAGGCACAGCAATTTCCGAAACAGTCTTGTGATGTCTCCTTTTTCTTGCTTCTTCGATGGAGAGACATTCCGGTTTGGAAGTCTCTGCACGAAGGTAATTCTCACGTATAATGCGCTGTTGCTGGCGCAATTCAGCCTTGTATTCCTCGCAGTCATCAGCCAATAAGCGCCTGATAATGGCGGGATTATCGGCTGCTGCATGAGCATGGATTACTATGCCGTGCGGATATTCCGGTGCCATCTTCACGGCGGTGTGGAGTGGGGAAGTGGTGGCTCCGCCGACCAATACCGGCGTTGTCATACCACGACGTTCCAGTTCTCTGAGCACCTTTATCATTTCATCGAGCGAAGGAGTGATGAGTCCGGAGAGTCCTATTACGTCAGCGCCCCATTTCTGTGCTTCATCGACGATGGTCTGTGGCTCTACCATGACTCCGAGGTCCTTGACATCGTAGCCGTTGCAGAGGATTACTACGCCGACAATGTTCTTTCCTATATCGTGTACATCGCCTTTTACTGTCGCCATGAGGATTTTGCCGGAGGCAGAAGATGATGTGTTTCCGCTCTTCATGTATGGCTCCAGCACGGCAACGGCTTTCTTCATCACCCTTGCAGACTTCACTACTTGCGGCAGGAACATCTTGCCTTCACCGAATAGTTTGCCCACTTGCTCCATTGCAGGCATGAGATAATCGTCAATGACGGCGAGTGGTGTGCCGGCTTCGGTTAGTGCTTCCGCTGTGGTCTCCTCGATATTGGCGTCTATGCCCTTTAGCATGGCGTGGGAGATGCGCTCGTGTAGGCCTTCAGGAGCCTTTTCTTCAGCCATTGGTTTGCCGCCGTTGGCTTCCTTAGCAGCGTCCTCTTTTTCCTTGATTTGCTGGGCAAAAGAGATGAGACGCTCAGCCGCATCCTTGTCTTTATTCAGAATGACGTCCTCCACATGATTTCGTAAATCGAGCGGAATATCGTCGTAGATGGTCAGCATGGCAGGGTTTACGATGCTCATATCGAGTCCGGCGTTGATGGCATGATAGAGGAATACGGAGTGCATCGCCTGTCTTACCGTGTTGTTTCCACGGAAAGAGAAGGAGAGATTGGATATACCTCCAGACATGTGTACTTCAGGCATCTCCTGATGTATGGTGCGGCATGCTTCGATGAATGCCCTTCCGTAGTCGTCGTGCTCCGGCATACCAGTGGCAACGGCGAGGACGTTAGGGTCGAAGATGATGTCTTCACCAGGGAATCCGATACCTTTGAGCAGTCTGTATGCCCTTCTTGCCACTTCCATTTTCCTCTCGTATGTGTCAGCCTGTCCATTTTCATCGAAGAGCATCACGACGGTGGCTGCTCCCATAGCGTGGATATAGCTGGCTTTCTGGAGGAATTTCTCTTCGCCTTCCTTGAGAGAGATGGAGTTGACGATGCTCTTTCCCTGCACGCATTGCAGTCCAGCCTTGAGGATTTCCCATTTGGAAGAGTCGATCATGACAGGGACACGTGCTATCTCAGGCTCAGAAGCTATGAGATTGAGGAATGTGGTCATGGCTTTCACACCGTCGATGAGTCCGTCATCCATGCAGATGTCAATGACTTGAGCACCAGCATCTACCTGCGCTCTTGCTACGGTGAGGGCTTCTTCATAGTTGCCTGCCTGGATGAGACGCTTGAATTTAGCCGAACCAGCGACGTTGGTGCGCTCGCCTATATTGACGAAGCCTGTGTTGCTATTGAGCACCAAAGGCTCAAGTCCAGATAGGGTACAGGCGTGTTGTTCCTTTGTTTTTATCTCCCTTGGTTGGTATTTCTTTGCTATTTCGGCTACAGCCTTGATATGCTCTGGCGTTGTGCCGCAGCATCCGCCGTAGATATTGACGAGCTTTTCGCTGAATACTTCCTCGGCTACAGCGGCGAAGGTCTCTGGCGTTTCGTCGTAGCCACCCATTACATTAGGCAGACCTGCGTTAGGATGCATTGAGATAGGGCAGTCAGTGGCTGCTGCGAGACGGCTGAGCCATGGTTTTAATTGCTTGGCTCCGAAGCCGCAATTGAGGCCGATAGAGAGGAGATTAGCGTGCGAAAGTGAAGCGGCGTATGCCTCTACGGTCTGTCCGGAGAGCGTTCTTCCCGAAGCGTCGGAGAGCGTTCCGCTGACCATGACAGGAATATCCGTCTGCCTTTCTCGGCAAATGTCATCCACAGCCTTGAGTGCGGCCTTTGCATTGAGCGTGTCGAAGATGGTCTCAATGATGATGATGTCGGCGCCTCCGTCGAGAAGTCCCTTGATGGCGTCGGTGTATGTATCTACGAGTTGCTGGAAGGTAACTTCCCTTGCTGCAGGGTCGTTGACGTCCGCGGACATGGACGAGGTGCGGTTTGTAGGACCTATGGAGCCAGCAATGAAGACTTCGCGGTCAGAATCCGCGGTTTCCATTTTTCGGCTTTTGTCGGCGCATTCCGCGCTTGCCTTGGCAATGTCATAGACCTTGTCTTCGAGTCCGTAGTCGGAAAGGGAGAAGAGATTGCAGTTGAAGGAGTTGGTCTCTATGATGTCAGCTCCTGCCTTGATGTAGTTGCGGTGCATATCTATGACCACCTGTGGATTAGAGATGCATAGTACATCGTTGCATCCTTTTAGAGGCACGTGATGATGGAGGAATGTTTCGCCTTGGAAATCTTCCTCTTTGAGCTGTAGTTTCTGCAGGTATGTGCCTATACCTCCGTCGAGGACGAGGATTCTTTTGGTCATTGCCTGAATTATTCTATCGCGTGTTGTTGTCATTTTTTCTTCTTTCCTTTCTTTTTCTTCCTTCCTTTCTTATATCGGGCGGTAACGCGCCCGACACAGTGGCTGCTGGTTGAGATGGGTGTGCGCTGGTAATCGGGCGGTAACGCAGCTGACACAGTGGCGGCTGGTTGTGATTGCTGTGCGACGGTAATCGGGCGGTGATTGGAACAGCCTATTTGGGGTGCAAAGTTACTATAAAATCTGCAGATTACAAAATCTTTCTGGAAAATTCATGAAAGCGCCGTTATCGCGAAGTGAAAGCTATGCTTTTGCTTCGCGATAACGGCGCTTTTGCGTTGTAATAACTATGATATTGGGGGATGATTGCTATGGTATTACGATGGCAATGGTATGTGGCTGGTAATCAGCCGGTGACGCGGCTGACACAGTGGCGGGCGATATGGCTTATTCCTCTTGGTCGTCCTGGTCTGGCTGGTCGGTGTCGGGGGACATGAATTCTTCGAGGGCTCCTTCGAGCTGCTTGGAGATGGTGTTCATGTTATGGCGTAGGAGCTTCATGGCTCCTTTGCTCATCTGCTTGATGCAGACGGCTTTTAGACGGCCTATTTCTTTTTGTTGGTCGTCGGTGTATTCGTATTGATCTATGTTCTCGATTAGCAGTTGATACTGCTCGCCTGCTTGCTGCCAGTCTTCTTCGGTGTAGTCGGCGGACTCTTCCTTTAGCTGCTCTGAGAAGGAGCGGAGGTCATCGATGGCTTGCTCCTGCTTGTTGCAGGCTGT
>SAMEA104315432__coassemble_1057_pt1 | contig 11620 bp, 7 predicted proteins | sample SAMEA104315432__metabat2_low_PE_031 | metagenome-assembled genome bin SAMEA104315432 (sample SAMEA104315432) | gut metagenome | biome: Monkey gut; feature: monkey-associated habitat; material: faeces | place: China | collected 2013
TAAACAAATATATTTTTTTCTATTTTTTCTTTATTTTTCTCTATTGATATTTTACACTTCCCCACGGCAGTGGGGACTGAGGGGCAGATTGTTGCTTGCGAAAGTTGAGTTACTTCACCACCTTCTTCTTGCCATTAGAAAGGATGATGCCCTTGGTATTGGCAGAAACGCGATTGCCTGCCACATTATAATATATGTCCTTTGTCGCGGTCTGGGCTGTCAGATTGCTGATGGCAGTGGCGATGGTGCCCTTGAGGGTGATGGAAAGCACCACCTGCTTGACTGATGGAGTGAAGGTGATAGTGCCTGCGGCAGCCATAGGGATGGCGTATGTCTTTACGATATAATTCTTGGAGTCGATCTTCTTGGGAAAGAGATACTTGTCAGCACCATATTTTATGCCGTTGATCTCTGAGATATAAGAGTCTCCATCCCCGTAATTATCATAGCCTTTTACTTCCATAGAGGTGATGGTCATACCGGCGGGAAGGCTGATACTGTATTGAGTATCAGCCGAATATTTGAGTCCATTCTCCTTTCCCTTATCGCAAGACTTGCTCTTGGTATTGGTGATGGTGACGGTATAGTCATCGTCGATGAAGGTCCAGTTGGACTTCACACCGATAGACTGACTGGTGGTAGCGTCGAGATTTATCTCCACTTCTGTAGCGGCTCCAGGATTAGGCTTCACTGTCTCTGCCTTCTTCAGCACAGGCCAGTACTCCTCATAGTTGGCATCGCCGTCCTTCAGCTCGTCCTTCATGATGTCCTCCACGAGACTGTTGGCATACATCTCAAGGTTGGTGTAGTATTTCTTCTCTGAGTCGATGGTGTAAGCCTTGGCGTCAGAAGGGTCGTTAGGGTTGAGTCCCCACTGTTTCTCCCATTCGTCAGGAATGCCGTCACCGTCTGTGTCGTAGCTTGCAGGATGCTGCGCTGTAGGGAATGTCTTCTCTGTATAGCCGTTTACATCAGCCACAACGTCGATGATACCCCACGTCTTGGTCACCGAACCCTTGTAAGTGGCAATGCCCTCGCGACACTCTTTCTCGTATCGCTCATCCACTTCGTCGCGGTGGAGTGATGCTCCGGCATAGTCGAGCACTCGCTCGTAAGCCTCATCAGCGGTGTGGGTGGTGATATTGCCTGTAGGACATTCCTCGTCCATGCGGATTCTTACCCAGCGCACACCATCCTTCTCGATGCTTGGCACTGTGGCAGGATAGAACTTGTTCTTGTCCTTGGAGTAGTGGTCACCGTTCTGTGTGATGGTGCCATTGTCGTATTCCACGCCGTCCCAGTCGCGGTTAGCGGTCTTTTCTCCGCTGCGCAACTCGGTGGTGTTGCCCTTGATATAGTAACGGCTGGTCATGTCATACACGTTGGAATTATTGGCAGAGTTGCCTCCATTAGCAACAGTGACGAGTGTGACGCGCTGTTTCTCGTCGTCATTTTTTGGTCCGTTCTTGTAATAATTGTTGACGATATTGATCTGTCCGCCACCAGGACCGCCGTAGCAGGTGCTCTGCGCATTGTACATGAGGCAGTTGCGGAAATCCACATTCTCCGCCTCAAAGCAGTTGCTCCATTTGTATTTGTCGTAGTCGTAGTTGGATGTATATCCGTTCCATTCGTATCTTGATCCGTTGAAGCGTGGACCACGGTTGTACAGATGTGCCAGGAGATTATGATGGAAACTGGCAAGCTTGCCGCCCCAGATGCCTCCATAACCGTGTGCACCCTTATTATGACCAGAGTTTGTCAGGGCTTCTGCCACGGTACACCATTGCATAGTGAAGTTATTGTTATCATAGAAAGAAGCCACTTCGTCGATGCTCCATGAAAAAGAGCAGTGGTCGAAGATGATTCCTGTCTTGTGTCTCTGTGTGGAAGCGTCGGCACCGTCGTTGACATTCCTCTCCTGTCCGCGACGAATACGGATGAAGCGGATGATATTATTGCCACCTGGATTGACGGTGCGGTAACGCAGTGTGACACCAGGAGCTGGTGCTGTCTGTCCGAGAATGGTAGTGTTGTCTCCGATGGTGATGTCGGAATTGAGCGCAATCACTCCGGCAACGTCGAAGACGACAATCTTCTTGCTGTTGCCTTTTACTGCTGCACGGAAAGAACCGTCACCACTGTCATCGAGATTAGTCACATGGATGATCTTGCCTCCGCGTCCGCCTGTGACGTAGCGTCCGTGGCCTTCAGCTCCCGGAAATGCCGGAACCTTCTCGCTCTGTCCCATAGCCGGAATAACGGCAATAAGGAGCATGGCAAGAAGAGAGGTCAGTCTTGTCAGATTTTTCATTGATAAAATGTAGTTAGTTGAGTTATTGGTGCAAAGGTAGTGCTTTTCCATTTAATGACAAAATTACAATTATTAAAAAATGTAATAATCTCTTTTCTTGTTCCTTTTGCCGTTTTCCTTGTCCTTTATAGCAGGTAAATGTACCGAAAACGGCCTTGCAGTCTGCGTCTTTTGCGCAATTTAAAACATCACTAAACTACGATACAAACGCCACCAAACTGGAAAGCCATATATGCTTAATCTTAATTTAATGAATGCGTTCCTTATTATATATAGGATTAAGAGAAATATGTATAACACAAAAACTTTTCAGAAAAAAATACATTTTGTCGCTTAAAATGCCGATAAAAGGTGGTTTTTGCTAAAATAAGTTGTATTTTATTTTGCGCATTTAGGATAATTTCTTAACTTTGCAAACAAATTATGTACTGTAACCAACTCATGATGAATGCGCGGAAACAAGTAATCTACTCATTTTACAGTATATAATAGCATAGAAATAAAAACAAAGTATTATAACCAAAAAATTTTACAATTATGAAATTTAAGAAAATGCTTCTCGCAGCAATGACCGCTATTATGGCCATTTCTGCTAATGCACAGGAGGCACAGGACAAGGTTGAGTACAACTACAACAGCCATTGGTTCCTCCAGTTGCAGGCTGGTGCGCAGCACACTCTTGGTGAGGCTAAGTTCTTTGACCTCGTTTCTCCTAATGCTCAGATTGCTCTCGGCTATCAGTTCAACCCTGTTTGGGCTGTTCGTCTCGGCGTTAACGCTTGGCAGAGCAAGGCAGGATGGAAAGAAGGTTCTGCTGAAGGTTTCGGTCTTCCTCACAAGAACTTCTCTTTCAACTATTTCGCTCCTGCTATTGACGTTAAGTTCAATATCATCAACGCTATCGCTGGATGGAATCCTGACCGCGTATTCACTATGAACCTCATCGCTGGTGGTGGTGTAAACGTAGCAAGCGGTCTCGGTGATGACGCTGAAGCTGACTATAAGGTTAAGCCTCTCGTATTGAGCCACTACTATGATGGCACTAAGGTACGCCCTGTAGGTCGTTTCGGTCTCGACTTCGACTTCCAGGTTTCAAAGCGCGTAAGCCTTAACCTCGAGTGCATGGCTAACATCCTCTCTGACCACTACAATGGTAAGCACGCTGACAACGCTGACTGGTACTTCAATGCTCTCGCTGGCGTGAAGATCGCTCTCGGTGACACTTACACCAAGACTGTTATCCCAGCTCCTGCTCCAGAACCAGCTCCTGCTCCTGTTGTTGTAGAGAAGCCAGCTCCAAAGCCTGTTGTTGTAGAGAAGATTGAGCCTTATCGTTGCGACATCTTCTTCAAGATCAACAAGTTTATCCCTTCTGACTCTGAGCTCGCTAAGCTCGACGGTCTCTCTGAGTACCTCAACAAGTATCCTAACGCTAAGGTTGACATCTGCGGTTACGCTGACAAGGGCACTGGTACTGCTAAGTACAATGCTATGATTGCTGAGAAGCGTGCTAACAAGATTGCTTCTATCCTTGAGGAGAAGTACAATGTACCAAGCAGCCGTATCTCTATCAACTCTAAGGGTGACACTGTTCAGCCTTTCGCTGAGAACGATCAGAACCGCGTTACTATCTGTATCGCTGAGTAATACAAATCTTCTCGCTGTCGCAGTGACAGCAATGAGATATTAAAAGGAAGTGGAAAGCTCGGATGAGCTTTCCACTTCCTTTCGTTTTATCACAAAAAAAAGAACCTTCCCCACTCTCTCCCTGGAGTGGCTTTCTTTAGTTACGTTCTCCGGTTTGCGTTTCTCTCTTTCTCAATGGAGGTCTCACTATCCAGCCTCCCCCTCACAGGGGGATAAGAGGGGGTCTTCCCCATTCTTCATTCTTCATTCTTCATTCTTCATTTATTAAGAAAGCAGTCTCCGGCTCATATACCGCACAGGATACCAAACAGCAATCCATCCTACGGCTATGACAGTGAAGAACACAATAGCGACATCGCCATAATGCACGCTGACAGGGTAAGCATCCACGATGAAGCTACCACTACTACCACCGAGCTTTACGATACCAAACTGCTGCTGAAGCCAGCAGAGAAGCAGTCCGATCAGCACGCCAGCAACGGCTCCGATGAATGCTATCATCCTGCCTTCAAACATGAAGATATTGGAAATCTGACGGTCTGTAGCACCAAGACAGCGCAATGTCTCCACGTCGTTGCTCTTGTCGATGATAAGCATAGAGAGGCTGCCGATGATGTTGAAGCAAGCCACCACGAGGATAAAAGTGAGGAAGATATAAGCCATGAACTTCTCTATCTGCATGACGGAGAAGGTATCTGCTTGCTGTTCGAAGCGGTCGAGCACCTTAAACTTATCTCCTGCCACCTCACGCATCCGCTCTTTCACGGCATTCAAGTCGCTTCCGGGCTTCAGACGTATCTCCAGACTGGTCAGTTCGCCATCGCAACCGAAGATATTACGGGCAAAATGGTTGGAGGTGAGGATGTAATTCTTGTCATATTTCGACTGGTTGACGCAGAATACAACGCCTGGAGAGAGCAGCGAATCAGCCACAAAGCCATCCATAGGATTGCTCAAATCCAGTTGACCTTCACGTCGGGGAGCGTAGATATTAAGGTAACCATCCCAACTTGCGCCCACGCCAAGAGCCTGAGTGAGGCGTATTCCCATCACGCCATATTGCAGGTCAGCGGCTGAAAGCTCGAAGCTGCCAGAGCCGAAGAGAATATCATTGATACGTGTCAGTTCGGAGAAATTATCATCCACGCCCTTTATCACCACCATAGCCTGATGGTCTCCATAGACGGCGAGAGCCTGATCCTCGACACTTTCCGTAGCCACTGCCACTTCAGGCATCTGCTTTATCGTCACCAGAGCAGGGTCGTCAGCAGGAGCATACTTGCCATTAGCTGGCACCACAGCTATCTGAGGGTCAAACTGAGTGAAGAATCCTGCCACCATATCGTGAAATCCATTAAACACACTGAGCACCACCACCAGAGCCATCGTTGCCACCATGACACCGATTACGGAGATGAATGATATGATATTGATCACGTTAGTGCTCTTTTTGGAGAACAGATAACGGCGAGCGAAAAGGAAACCTATGTTCATTGCCACTTATCTTACTTCTTCAGCAGTCCGTCAATCTTCTCCAGATAGTCCAAGGAATCATCGAGGAAGAAGCGGAGCTCTGGGATAATACGGAGCTGATTACGAACGCGAGTGCCGAGCTCATAGCGCACGGACTTCTCATTGCCACGGATATTCTCCAGCAATTCTTCGCCCTTATCTGAAGGAAATACGCTCAGATAAGCGGTGCAGATGCTGAGGTCTGGGGAAATCTTCACACGGGTCACACTGACCAGCACACCACGCATCATGCGGGTCTGGCTCTGGAATATATCTGCCAATTCCTTCTGAAGGAGGCGGGATATGCGGGCTTGTCTTGTTTCTTGCATATTTGTTTTTTATTCGTTACGGCTACAAAATTACAAAGAAAATACCAACAATCCCAATTTTATAACTTATTTTCTCTTAATTTGCTTTGGTAAAAAGAAAAAATGTCATTACTTTTGCAGACAAATAACTAAAATACCGAGTCATCGGATACAACCATCAAGAAACACAATGATCAATAACCAACTGCTTCACCCTGAGAGTATAGTCATCATCGGCGGGTCTAACAATAAGCATAAGCCTGGCGGTGCTATAGTGAGAAACATCCTGCAAGGAGGATATAAGGGCGTTCTGCGCATCGTCAATCCTAAAGAAGACGAAGTGCAAGGCATCAAGGCGTTCAATGATTGCAAAGTCTTGCCGCCTACTGACCTCGCCATCCTCGTTGTGGCTGCGAAATATTGCCCTGAATACGTGGAATATCTCGCCAGCGAAAAGGGAGTCAAAGCCTTCATCATCATATCTGCCGGATTCGGTGAGGAGACCAAGAAAGGCGCAGAAATGGAAAACCAGATACTGGCGTCTTGTGAGAAATATGGGTGCGCACTCATCGGTCCTAACTGTATCGGACTGATGAATTCATGGTATCACGGAGTCTTTACCAAGCCTATACCTCAGTTGCGCACCAACGGCGTCGATTTCATCTCCAGCTCTGGAGCCACTGCCGTCTTCATCCTTGAGTCGGCTGTGAGCAAAGGTCTGCCGTTCAATTCCGTATGGAGCGTAGGAAATGCCAAGCAGATAAATGTGGAAGAGGTGCTGCAATACATGGACGAGACCTTCGACCCTGAACGCGATTCCCATATCAAACTGCTCTATATCGAGAATGTCTCCGACCCTGACAAGCTCCTTTTCCATGCCAGTTCGCTCATACGAAAGGGCTGCCGCATCGCAGCAATCAAGTCGGGTAGCTCCGAAAGCGGTTCGAGAGCGGCAAGCAGTCATACAGGTGCCATAGCAAGCAGCGACTCCGCTGTGGAAGCTCTGCTCAGAAAAGCGGGCATAGTGCGTTGCTTCTCTCGTGAGGAACTCACCACAGTAGGCTGTATATTCACCCTGCCGAAGTTCTCTGGAAAGAATTTTGCCATCGTCACCCACGCTGGTGGTCCTGGCGTCATGCTCACCGATGCTCTCGCCAAGGGCGGACTGCAGGTGCCTAAGCTTGAAGGTCCTCTGGTGGAAGAACTGAAAGCGCAGCTCTTCCCTGGTGCCGCCGTATCCAATCCTATCGACATACTCGCCACTGGCACGCCTGAGCATCTCGGCATTGCCATAGACTATTGCGAGAAAAAATTTGATAATATCGACGCTATCTTCGTCATATTCGGTAGTCCTGGTCTCGTGCAACTATACGAAGCTTACGACGTGCTACACAAGAAGATACTGGAATGCAAGAAGCCTATCTTCCCTATCCTGCCAAGTATGAACACTGCCGGACCGGAAGTGGCTGAGTTTCTTGCCAAGGGACACGTCAATTTTGCTGACGAAGTGACCGTGGCAAACTGTCTCGTCCGCGTCATGAATACTCCTAATCCGGCGCCTTCGGAGCTCGAACTCTATGGCGTCGATGTGATAAAGATACGCGACATCATCAGTGGAATAAAGGAATCTGGCTATCTGCCACCACATCTCGTCCGCGAGATATTCTCATGCGCCGGCATTCCTACTGTCCCTGAATGTGTCTCTGCCGACAAAGACACACTTCTTGCCTTCGCTGAAAAGGTGGGTTATCCTGTCGTAGCAAAGGTTGTGGGACCTGTGCATAAGAGCGACGTAGGTGGCGTGTCGCTCAATATACGCACCAAGGAGCACCTCGATATGGAGATAGAGCGACTGATGCAGATCCCTGATGCCACCGCTGTCATGGTGCAGAAGATGATAAAAGGCACCGAACTATTCATCGGAGCCAAGTATGAACCTCGCTTCGGTCACATCGTACTGTGCGGTCTTGGCGGCATATTCGTCGAAGTGCTCAAGGATGTCTCCAGCGGACTTGCTCCTCTCTCCGTCTCAGAAGCTGAGTCCATGATTCACAGTTTGCGTGGATATAAGATAATAAAAGGTACGCGAGGACAGAAAGGCATCAATGAGCATAAGTACATGGAAATCATCGTCCGCCTATCCACCATCCTCCGTTTTGCCACAGAGATAAAGGAGATGGACATCAATCCGCTCCTCGCCGACGCCGACAACGTCATCGCTGTCGATGCTCGCATCAGAGTGGAGAAATAAATAAATGAAGAATATTCTAAATGAAGAATGTAGAATGAAGAATGGCTTGCGCCGTTGCGTTCTTCATTCTCCATTCTTCATTCAGTAAGCCGCCACTGTGTCAGCCGCGTTACCGGCTGACGTTAGTTAGCAACCGCAACTGCGTCAGCCATCTATCATTTTCAGGATAAAATCATATCACAGCGACATTTTCAGGATAAAATCATGTCGCTGTGATATTTTTATTTTAAAAAATCATAAAAAACACAAAATCCCCCCCCCGTTTTAATAATCACAATAAATACCAGAAATAATTCATAAATTTGCAGATGCAATAATAGAAAGCAGGAAAAAACAGGGGCTAAAAGTAACTCTAAAAATCCTTTACATATCAAGCGACCATCCATCATGCGCCACTCAATGGCGAACTATCGCTTCCCTTTTTTTTACCATGTTGTTGCACAAGCAGAAAAACTAAAAAGAAAAACTATCATGAACAAAAAAAAACTAAGAACCGAAGGCTGTAAGCCAGCCACACCGACATCCATCTTCAGAAGATGGTGCGTCGCAGCTATCATTCTTTGTTTCACTATGTCTGCCACTGCACAGACTGGAGACATTTTGGGTAGCGGTGCTTTCCATGGTCTTAATGACCTCCCCGGCAAGACGTTACAGGAACTTTTAGACAATGCCACCGATGCAACGACCTTCAGTATGGACAACCCAGAGAAAGTCTTCTTCCTCTACAACCTTGAGACAAAGCAATTCCTCAATTCAGGCAGTTATTGGGGAACCCATGTATCCCTCAAATATTATGGACTTCCGCTTTGGGTAGATAAAATAGTAAAAAGTACTTCATTTTTGGGTGGTACTACCTATTATGACGACCGCATCAATTTCGCCCAGAACCTCAAGACTGGAATAGGTCCATACATCGCATGGTTCAAGCACTCAAATGGTGAGAACCACCCGAATACCGGTTGCTTCATCGATCGCAAAAAAGAAGAAGCCACAGGATGGTATTTCGAAAAAGTGACAGATGCAGCGGAGAACGGAAAAAACACATACAGAATATACACTAGGAATGGTACTGAATACTATCTCCATGGCAACCCAGACCCTTATAGTGACAAGAAATGTGCAGCCGACAAGGAAGGTTCTTTCGATAAGAAATATGGCAAGTGGCGAGTTTTCTCATTGCAACAGCTCCATGAAATACAAGAGTACAACATGCAGAAAATGACAGAGTCACTTGAATTATCTTTCAAACTCCGCTGTCCTTCTTTCTCACGTGGAGATGCAGAAATTACGAATTGGAACACCACTGTATGGAATTCCGGAAATAATGCCAAACAAAGATTTGGATTGGAACACCTTTATTACACATCAAACCAGATTGTAGATAATAAAGGCAACAAAAAAAACTATGATGTAAATGATTTCAAGAATGGTACCATTTCCAGTTACACCTTCCCAGAAGGGGAAACTGGAGCGAAAGAAATAACAGGTGATGAAGACTACCAGCTCTATCTCGGTAAATATTTCTGCGCAGATGCAAAGAACACAAGAGGTAGAATCTTTCAGATAGTCCAAGTCAAAAATGAAGGTACATACGTCATAGAATGTAAAGCTTATTCCACCACTACTAAAGCGAAACTCTTTGCCGTAGTATTGGGAGAAGACGGAAAAACAGAGATACCGAATACTCTGAATGCCACCGTGCTCTGGCAGACAAGCAATATGTCGGAACAACAAAAGACAGATTTACACATCGAAGAACAGAACATGGACTATGCAGGTCGTAACTTCTACAACTCTTCTCAATACACCAACAGCGTAATCGTACATGTCAAGAAACAACCAAAAGAAGTTCGCTACATCGCATTCGGAATACAAATAGGTGATGGCGTATCTGACACAGAGGATATTCCAGCTGATGCCAAGGAATGGACAGTATTCGATGACTTCCGCCTGCTGTTTGCTGCCAAAGGAGTAGATACCGACCTTATCCTCGATGAGGACGCTCCTGACCTCAATTATCTCAAAGAATGTAGAGACACTTACCGGAATGCTGTCCTCCACCTCAACAAGTCATTCAAGACGGATAAGTGGACGTCTATAATTCTGCCTGTAAACCTTACAAGAAAGCAGATTACAGAAGCATTTGGAGCCAACTCCAAACTGGCTAAGCTCTCCAAAATTAAAGATAAAGAAATACGCTTCACTACAATAGACTTAGATAAAAAGGCAAACGAAGACGTTGTGCTCGAAGCCTACAAGCCTTACATTCTCTATTCTACTGAAGTGACGAGAACGAATCCTGCATATCAAGCTACTCTCACTGAGACAACTGCAGGTGAACATAGTCAACGTCATGTAAGAATTAAGGCAAACCATATCGATATTCCTAATGTAACATTGGCAACAACTGCCGACAACAAGAACGACCTCTCACAGATGGACGAGAATTGGCTCACCAAAGCCACTTACGATGATGCAGACAGCAAGCTGACCATCCACGGCACCTTCGCCAGAACATTTGCTCCTAAATCCATACAGGACGAAACTACCTATGTCTGGAATTTCAATAACAAGGATTATGACAAAAATGATAAAAAATCATTCATCGACGGTCGCCCTAATCTGATAGGATGCTACTTCTTCGACCAAGGCAAGATGTGGTACTCTGCTTCTCGCCCACGCGGTCTCCGTGGCTTCTCTTGTTGGATTGAGCCAAAGAAACAAGGTACTGCAACACCGGCTAATGCCAAACTATTCCTCGATGGCATCGACATGACTGGCACCACAGACATCGAAGATATCTTCGGAGGGGAAGAAGACAAGAAAGTGGAGAAGTTCGCCAACGGTATCTACAACATCAACGGACAACTCGTACGTGCCAACGGCGACTCCACAGAAGGTCTCCCTGAAGGTCTATACATCATCAACGGCAAAAAACGCCTTGTAAAGCACTAATAATCTTAATACCTATAAATACCTATCCCGCCCAAAGAAAAGCCAACAGTGGCTTTGAAAGGGCGGGAAATGGAAAACAATAGGGGAATAAAGAGTAAGGGAACATCATAACACTACATTTTAATACAAGACGAAAACATGAAAAGTATGAATACGAGCAAAAAGATATACAACACTCCCGAACTGGAGTTTCTCGCTAATGAGACCATGCTCATGGTAAACACATGGAACGTGGATAAGGTCGATGACGATCCGGATTGGGAAAAGAACCATCCAAACGATTGGGGCAACATCTTCTTCGATAAGGGTCAGGGCAACTACAATGGAGAATACGATCCATGGAATTCCGACAACTGGTAATACCCTCTCCATTCGTCATAAAACATCAATAAATAAAAATAGTTTTGTGGTTTTGTTGTTTAGTTGTTTAGTTGTTTATCATGTTAAAACACTCAACAAAATCACTAAACAACAAAACCACTAAACAACATCATCAAACATTGATATTTTATTTTCTATGGGGACATAAAAAAAGAGACCTCAAAGCGTAAGCTCTGAAGTCTCTTGTAAATTGTTGTTTGAAAGGAGGCGGCGACCTACTCTCCCGCATTGCATTGCAGTACCATCGGCGCA
>SAMEA104315432__coassemble_1076_pt1 | contig 11475 bp, 8 predicted proteins | sample SAMEA104315432__metabat2_low_PE_031 | metagenome-assembled genome bin SAMEA104315432 (sample SAMEA104315432) | gut metagenome | biome: Monkey gut; feature: monkey-associated habitat; material: faeces | place: China | collected 2013
ACGCGCACTCGCACGTGTGTATGCGAGCTATGAAGTTTTAGCGGACAACAATAAATATATATATAACATCTAATAAAAAATTATCGTTATGAAACAAACTCTACATCTAAATCTCGCACAAGCAATAAAGCTTATGCTAATCACCTTGCTGTGTCTCCCGGTATGGAGCACAGCAGTCCAAGCACAGGAAGCAGAACCGTATGCAGTATTCGCCGATGGTGTCCTCACCTTCAAGTATGACGCAGCAAAGCCAGCTGGCGCTTATGGCATGAATAGGATTCTTGTAGATGATATATTACTCCCGGAATGGTATGTGGTAGGTGAAAACGTCAAAAAGGTAGTGTTTGATAATTCCTTTGCACAGGCGAGACCAACAAATTGTTTGGGTTGGTTTTTGGACTTCGCAAATCTCACTATAATTGAAGGCATTAAGAATCTGAACACTTCGAATGTGACGGATATGAGCGGAATGTTCGAAGGTTGCTCATCCCTCACCTCCCTCGATTTATCTAATTTCGACACTTCGAATGTGACGGATATGGGCGGAATGTTCTATGGTTGCTCATCACTCACCTCCATCGATTTATCTAACTTCGATACTTCGAAGGTGACGAATATGGTGTATATATTCTATGATTGCTCCTCCCTCACCTCCCTCGATTTATCTAATTTCGATACTTCGAATGTGACGAATATGGCGTATATGTTCTGTGATTGCTACTCCCTCACCTCCCTCGATTTATCTAATTTCGATACGTCGAATGTGACGAATATGGCGTATATGTTCATTGTTTGCTCCTCACTCACCTCAATCGATTTATCTAATTTCGATACGTCGAATGTGACGAATATGAAGTATATGTTCAGTCTTTGCTCCTCACTCACCTCAATCGATTTATCTAATTTCGATACGTCGAATGTGACGAATATGCAGTATATGTTCAATGATTGCTCATCACTTAAAACTATCTACGCCAGCGATAAGTTCGTCACAAAGAATGTAGAAACTGGAAATAACATGTTCAAGAACTGCACCTCGCTAAAGGGAGCTATCAAATATGATGCGAATAAGCCAGACTATAAATACGCAAACTATACCACAGGCTACTTCACCAAGAAGGATGCCACCGCTATCCACCAAGTGATAGACTCAAACAATGAGAAGGCGGAGTATTACAATGTGCAGGGTAAGCGCATTAGCAAAATGCAACGCGGACTCAATATCGTCAGACGTGGCGGTAAGGTAGTAAAACAAGTTAGTAAGTAATAAAAATAAGTAGCCCCCCTCTTATCCCCCAATAGTGGGATAAGAGAGGGGGGCTGGGAGGCTTGTTGCAATATCTATGCTTTTACCTCCTAAAAGCTATGATATTACCTCCTAATATCTATGCTTTTACCTTGCAATATCTATGCTATTGCAAAGTGATGTCTTTTTCTTCTGACAAACGAAGCGAAAACAGCCTTAAACAATATCAATGTTTGAAGATGTTGTTTAGTGGTTTTGTGGTTTTGTTGTTTTGTTGTTTAGTGGTTTATTGTTTAGTGATTTTGTTGTTTAGTGATTTTGTTGAATGTATTAACATGACAAACAACCAGACAACGAAACAACTAAACAACCAGACAACCAGACAACTAAACAACAAAACCATTTATCTCTATTGATATTTTAATTCTCAACCAAAACCTTTAAAAGCCGAAGATGGCTTTGAGCTTGTCGGAGAGCTCGTCAGTGTCAAATTTTCCTATCATGTTTCCGTCTTTGTCGATGAGGAATTTGGCTGGAAGATTCTTCACTGCGTACATTGCATTGATGTCGCTTGGCGTGTTTGCCCCACGTAGTACGTGATGAAACATCCCGATATCGTCCTTTTTCACTATGTTACGCCACTTTGCCGGGTCGCGATCATCATCAGCGATGTAGATGAAAGCTAAGCCTTTACTGGAGTATTTCTCGAATAATTGCTTCATGTGCGGGTTGGTATATCGGCATGGTCCGCACCATGTAGCCCAGAAGTCGAGCACTACATACCTGCCTTTGAAGTCGCTAAGGCTAAGAGTCTTGCCATTGATATCCTTTGCTGAGAACGCTGGAGCGGGCTTGCCGTGGCTCGTACTGAATCTTAGAGCAATGGTGCGCTCTATCTCTTCAGATTGTATCATGCCTTTAAGTCCTGGCGCCAGTGCGTCATAGAGGGCTTTGGCGCTGTCAGCTGGGATTGCATTCACTATGCCAAGAAGGAGGAAAAGGGAGAGTTCCACGTCGGGATGGCGACGTATATAGTCCATTGTCTTGGCGTTATAGGTCTCAAAGATTGGCTTCAAGGATGCTTCGAGCTTGTATTTGAAGTCCATATCGGATGAGTTTTTCAACAGTACGGCAACGGATTTTATCACTGCAGTCTCTGGTGCTACGAGTCCATTGTATTCATCTTCCTGTGCCTGCTGTACCGAACCGGTGACTACTGGCGCAGTGGGATTGTAGGCATTGATAGCAATGGTCATGGTACGTGGTTCGATATAAAACTTCGTGAGCTTATTGATATCGCCATTGAGTGCGGTCTTATCTGTGGATATAAATGCCAGGACATTGTCTATATCGAGCGTACCTTGGAAGTGGAACCTGCCGTTAGTGACCTTGCAACTATCTATAATGTCCTTTCCTCTACCGTCGGTATATGACATATAGAGGTATTTTCCCTCGTCGCCGTTGGTGTATCCCTTCACTTCATACTGCCTTTGCGCTAAGGCATTGAGGGATGATGCCATCAGGATGGCGAGGAGAATGGGGGCTGCTTTTTTGAATTTCATGTTCTTGTGGTTTTATGTTTATATCGGGCGGTAACGCGCCCGACACGGTGGCGGCTATGCGTAATGCCCTAAATAAAACAGACCTGACATACATGGAGGAAAGCGTTTGGGGACTCTTCTCCATGATATGACATGTCATTATCTATTGTTATTCAGCTGGACCGAGAATCTTAGCCACTGCCTCTTCTATCTTTTTGCCGCGTACTCCTTCAGCGATAATCTTATTGTTTTCATCGAGTACGTAAATCTGTGGTATGCCGATGAGTCTGTATTTGTCGGCTGCTACGCTATTCCATCCGCGCAAGTCAGACATCTGATGCCATGTGATGCTGTCAGCCTGAATGGCTTTCTTCCACATTTCAGCCTTTTCATCGAGCGAGATACCTATGACTTCGAGACCCTTATCCTTGTATTTCTTATATACATTCATGATATTAGGGCTCTCAGCACGACATGGTCCACACCATGAAGCCCAGAAATCCAATATTTTGGCTTTAGCCTTGATGCCATAGATAGAAATCGGTTCGCCTTCTGGTGTCTTCATCTGAAGGTCAGGAGCAGTGCCTCCTACGATGATACAAGCTATCTGATCGCTGTAAGGTTTGAGCCATTTTCCAGGCACTGTCTGCTGTGCATTGGTTCCCAAAGCATTGTATCTGGCAGGCAATGTCTTTGTCTTCATGAGTTCATCTACACGCCAAAGCACGAGACTTGCGCTGACGATATTGTCATGCTGCTTGGCGAAAGCGTCCTCAGCCTTATCGAGTTTCTCGCGATACTGGTCGTAAAGAGCTCTGATTTGCACCATTGCGAAGAAGTCATCCTTACCGAAATCGCGCTCGATAGCAGCCTTTGCAGAGTCGCGTTCGGTATAGATTTGCAGCTCTGTGTTGTGGAAATCATTGCGCAACTGCTGTAGTTTTCCTCCACCGGAAATCTTGTATTTGAGTGGATCTTTTATGTCTGCTTCCACATGGACTGTGGATTTTTCGAGTATTACAGGTATTCTGATGCTGGAATCCACCACACGGATGCAGGCAGCAGTAGGCTCGCTTACTTTTCCTTTCATGATGAAGTGTCCCTTATCATCTACGAAAGTGCTTGCCAGAGTGTCGAGTCCGGTGGCTGTGCATGCTACGAGATGTATCTTCCTCTCTATGTTTTGGAATGTGCCTTCGATTTTGTATTGTGCACTGATGTTCTGTGCAGCGAGGCACATGAGTGCAGTCATGCAGATTGTTGCAGTCTTTTTCATTGTATTTTTGCTTTTCTTGATGTTTTTATGGAAATGGCTTCAGGCTCATTTTCTTTTGCCTTTCCGCCATTTCCTCATGGTTATTACTTCTTTCTTTCCTTGTAAGTCACGTCCACTATGTTTCCCAGGTCTTTGTATTCCTTCACCTTCTTGAGGTCGCCCATAAGGTTAGGAACATCATACATACGGAGTATGCCGGACTTGTTAGGCTCCATTCCATTGACGGTAGTAGCCACTACGAGCTGGTAATTGCGTGCTCGCTCCCAGTCAGCGTATGCTTCCCATGCCACGAAAGGATTGAATTTGATGACCTTTATCGTCTCTCCAGGGAATGAGAGCACCTCTTTTGCAGGGGTGTCAGGGTGTCCCATGTCAAACTGATAAATCTTATTACCGCTGACATAGAACAAATAAGGATAGAGATGATGGCACGCAAACATTGTGGCATCTGCGATTCCTTCACCCTTTGCCTCGCCATAGTAGTCCTGAGTGTTATACTCTGTGTATGTACCTTGTTCCCACCAGTTTTCTGGCTCTGTGTATTCAGCATGCAACTGCATTCCATAGAAGTAGATACGCTTGGTGTCAGGGTCCTTCAGTATGGCGTATATTTCTCCTGACTTGCATGATTCCATCCACACCATGTCCTTTCCTGTCTGTGCAGAGAAGAGGTGTTCGCCCGTAAACTGCATGACAGAAGGGTAACGAGAATTGTTTTTTATGCAGAGGAACTGCTTGTTGGTCTCGTCATAGAGTACAGCAGGAAGGTGTCCAAAGGTCTTGTCGGCATAGTTTACGTTGTAGCTGGTGCCGATAAAAGGTGCCGCCTTGAATTCCTCTTTTCCGTTGAGTTTATTGATTTTGAACTCGAAATAGCCATTATCAATGGAGTTATCGAGTGCATATACATCGTGATGATTGTCCACGAGCACCCAGAGGTCAGGCAGGGCATACTGCGACATGATGGAGCTTTCCACCAATATTTTTTCAGGAGAGACTCCAAATCTCCATTTGAGGTTATTGTCCTCGCCGGCATGTAGGTCCTTGTAACTGAGGTTATATGTACCCTTGTCGGTGACGAGAAGGCTCGGTGTCTCCTTCAGGCTGTAGCTATAGATGAGTCTCTTAGGCACTCCAGGGTTGAACTCAGTGTCGCGCCAGATATTGTGTGCAATGAGGTCATTGTCATTATCGACATTGAATATGATGTCGAGTCTTGGCTTGTCGTTTTCATTGCATAGCACCATCCATCCCTCACTGGTCATGGACTTGACCTGCATAGAGAAAGACTTGATAGTGGTGAGCGAGTTTTTCTTGTCCTTCACCTTGAAGAAGCAGGAGTAGAGTCCAGGATCGAGTGTGACGAACATCTTGAGTTTTCTTTCCTTTGAGACGACGGTCTTGTCGATGTCAGGGATGTTTTCGAAGTCCGTGCCGAATGGAAGGAATTTCCATTCGTATTCATAGTCTGCCTCATTATTCTGTCCGATGGAAGATTCTATCTTCGGATCGATGATAAGGCTATCTACAAACGCCACCTTATTGTAGCGCATATTTTCCTCCAGACCAGTGATAGTGAGGTCATTTATGTCATGATAGTCATAGTTTCCCTCATCATCACAGCATGAAGTGACAGCCAAGCCCATGACTAATGCGAGGGCTGTGGTATATAGATATCGTGCAATCTTCATAATTATATCATATTAGAATGTTCTTAACCTTGTGATGCTTCACCCATAGTCATAGGCTCGCCGTCCTCATCGAGCGTAGGATGCTCGTCCAGCCATTGCTGCATATACTTGCCTGCAAACTTGAGGTATCCTGCAGATAGTCCCTGCGTGGTGTCCTTGAGCCATTCCACTCGGCTTATTCCCATCACGTCGCATATCAGGATACTCTTCTTTGCCGACCACTTTCCGAAGTACTGGTCGCCATAGATACCCCACCATGCAGGCATAGGGAATTCCTCGTCCATGACGATGACGCGCTGATAGTCCATCTCACGTGTGATGAGATTACCATCCAGGTCGTACTGTCCGTCGTAACGAGTGTAGATGAATTTGAGTTCATCATTAGGTATAAGGCTTACCTTGAATCGCTTTGGCTTCTCCGCAAGGTCAGCGTCTCTGAGCAGTGTGAAATAGATATAGGTCTCATTTTCGCCTGCTTTGATGACGTAATCTGTAGGGAATTTCACGTAGTCCCTACCCTCTTTTGCGGCATATTCATCGCCTTCATCAGTGGTTACGGCAATCTGGAAGTGACGGTCATAATCCTTTGTGTCGCCGATAAGATTGACTTTCAGCCACCATTGTATCTCCTTTACGTCAGAATCCAATTGTCCCCAGTGGACCGTGAGTGTGTCCACAAAGGTATTTTTCGTGTCGAAGAAGATGCCAGATTCGCCTTCATAGACGTCCAGATCCTTCTCGCAGCTTGCCATTACCGATACTATCAGCAACAGCAGGAAAGGTATTATCTTCTTTTTCATAGATATTCAGTCTTTTGAATTGTTGGTTATTATTCTGCCGTAGGGCTTAATTGTATTTTGTCTCTCCGTCAGGCAATGGCAGCACATAATTGTTTTCGGTGACAGTTCTTGTGCCATATTGCGACGTAGCGTCCTTGATAGTCTGGAGGTTGTTTCTCTTATAATAGAAGAACAGCTGTCCCTCGCCCCAGAATTCTCTTATCCACTCTGCGTCGATGTCATTCTGATACATCGTAGCCTTGCTGAGCAGACCGCGGTGATTACGGAGGGTATTGTAGATTTTGAGGCTCTCATAATAGTCTTCTGAGCACTCTGTAGCAATGAGATAAGCCTCGCTGACCTTAATCAGAGGTATCATCTGATTGTAGAGAGAGTCAGAGGACTGGCTCTGATACTTATTGAAAATGGAATACGTAGTGCCTGAAATCTCGGTGGAATTCTTGAGCCATGCTATGTATCTGTAATCCACTTTCTCATTGTCAAAGATATAGTTGACCACGTCAGTGCGTGGAGCCAGCAGCGTATTGGGCTTGAGATTATTGCCGTCAAAATTGGCTGAGAAGATGGAATTTCTCTCCAGATTCTGTGCAGAGAACATGATTTCAGAGGAGAATACTCTGTCAGGATTGCTGTTACTGATCTTCATCGGAGTAATCCAAGGGAAGTTTTTCTCCTGTGCTTCGATGACTTTCATGGCGTGATTGTATGCCTCTTTGTCATTGTGCATATAGTAATATGCTCTTGCCATGAGTCCCTGCAGGGCGTAATAGTTGAGTCTCAGATTGCGTGCCTGCCAGAAGTCGTCCTGTGGGTCACCGCTGATGCCATACTGAATGACAGGATCTGACTTTTCGAGGAGAGCCTCAGCAGCGAGCAAGTCTTCCTCCAGTTTCTTCATATAGTCCACGCTTGAGAGCTTAGGAGACACATCAAGGGAATAGACTGTATAATAAGGAATGGAGATAGTAGACTTCTCTGGATTATAGACAGGTCCGAAGAGGCGGAACAAATCGAGATGCAGGAATGCTCTGAGGGCAAGTGCTTCGCCCTTGATGAGATTGTATTCACGCTCTGAAAGCACGTCGCGACGCTTGTCGCAGTTTTGCAAAAGGCAGTTGACATTAGCGATAAGAGAATACTCTTTGCTCCAGATGCTGGAGATGATGCCTTTGGTCTCAGTGCCGGCATACTTGAAGTTCATGTACTCCTTTACCACTTTGTTGACGTCAGCGACGGCATATCTCTGTGCGAGTACTTCGATAAATCCGCTGGTCAGCTCTTTTCCATAGATGCTGGACTGATTGAGTTCGACGTAAATGCCGTTGAGAGCCTTCTCAAATCCAGAGACACTGGAGTAGTTGTTCTCCTCCGTGATGCGGTCGCTTGGCTGTATGTCAAGCCAGTCAGAGCATGATGCTAAAGCCGTGATGACCGCCAGCATGATGATATATATATTCTTACGCATGGTTATTCCTGATTAAAAGTTGACAGATAATGACATTGAAACGCTTCTGGCGAACGGATATGACGTACCGCGCTCTTCCTTAATGGTGGACCATCTGCATATATCATTCATGTATGCACTGACGGTAACGCCCTGGATGCCAATCTTATTCATGAGTTGGTAAGGCAATTCGTATGAAATTCTCACAGACTCAATGGCGAGATAGTTGTTCTTCTGCACGAAGCGTGAAGACATAGGAGTGCTCTCTGTCAGTGATATTCCCTTGAATCGAGCCTTATCTCCAGGCTTGAGCCAGCGGTCATAGAGCGCACGGCGGTCCTGATTGCGTGAGAGGTCGGATGAAGATATATTCTCCACCTTGTCGTAAAGGGTGCTGCTGAATGCGTCTCCACCGAGGCTATAGCGCAGGAAGAGGCTGCAGGAGAATCCTTTCCAATAGAATGTATTTCCCCACGTTCCCTCTATGTCAGGACGTGTATCTCCTACTTCTACCTCGTCATCGTAACTGTAATCGAATGTGTATTTGCCATTCTTAGTGATGAAAATCTCTCGTCCTGAGGCTGGGTCGATGCCGGCAGAGCGTACAGACCAGAGGGCAGTAGGACTACCTCCGTCATAGTAACGGGTCATGTTCTTGGATAGGTTTTTCTGATTAAACTGGTCGAGCTTGTCGCCCACCTTGTCATAATATGCTGTATTGTATCTGAACATGAGGCTTGTGGTCCAGTTGATTCTCTCAGAAGGATTGTAGAGGATGGCATATCTCACTGTTCCGTTGATACCCTCATTGACCTGCTTGCCTATGTTTGCCAAGCGAGAAGTGGTACCTACAGACATCGGAATGCCGATGGAAGCGAGCAGAGGGTCAGTGTTCTTGCGATAGTAGTCGAAAGTGACGTGGAAGCGATTCTTCACACTAAGGTCGAAACCTAAGTTGAAGTCGATGGTCTTCTGCCATGCAAGGTCAGGGTCGCCGAAGCCGCTGATGAGGACACCTGTGCCGAAATAGTTCTGCATCCAGTTGTTGAACTCATAAGTGGTAAGCGTATTGTAAGAGCTGAAATTCTGGTTACCAGGGTTACCTATTGACGCTCTGAGCTTGAGCATCTGTATTCCGCTGATGTTGTCCTTGATGAATTTCTCATTGTGTATGTTCCATCCGAGTCCGACAGCCCACGTTGTGGTGAAGCGCTTGTTGGTGCCGAAGACTGATGAACCGTCAGTACGGATATTGGCATCGAGCAGGTAACGGTTGTCATAAGAGTAGCCACCATTGAAATAGAAGCTGACAGAGCGTGACTTTGAGTCATAATATCCTGGTTTTCCGCCTTCTGGATACTTATTTGAGAAGGCAGGAGTGGTGAAATTGCCTTCAGGGAATCCCTGTGCATCAAATGACTTCGAGATGCTCTTGCTTTCCTGAAGTGTAGCGCCCATCACTGCATTTACCTGATGGACATCACTGATAAGCTGACCATAGGTGACTGTGACGTCGCCGTCATAGCTGAGGTTGTCAGAACGGTTGTCGCTGTAGGAGCCCTTCTTGAGCTTCTCCACCTGGTCAAACTGTGTGTCCTGCGGTGAGCGGAAAGACTCTCCGTCACTGGTGGATTTGCTTATGCCGAAGCGTCCGCGCAACCATAACACCTGTAAAGGTCTGTATTCGAGGTTGAAATTATTGCGCACACCGAATGATTCTCCCTTACTGTAACTGTTCAGGCGGTCATTCCACATAGGGTTTCCCACATTGACAGAGACATCATAGACGTCCTTGGTGTCAGCCTTGTATTCCAGCCATTTCTCCACCTTGCCACCCTCGCCGTACTTAGGATAGTAAGGATTGGCATTGGCATACTCATAGAATTGCACTACAGGATTGTCGAACGAGGTGACATCCACAGTGAGAATATTGGAGAAGGTCAGTTTTCCCATGCGGTAAAGGAGATTGAGATTACCGCTCATCACCTCACGGTTAGACTTCTTCATCACGCCCTTGATATCGTTATAGCTCACTCCGAGACTATATCTGAACTGCTCATTTCCGCCTTCAGCATTGAGATAGTGGCGCTGATTGAATCCAGTGCGCAGAGGTTCAGACATCCAATATGTATCGACACCGCGCAGCACATTCTGCAAGAGACGGTTGTAACGCTTCTCCTGGGCTTCCTGCTGGTCTGCAATATTTGAAGTGAAATGGCCTGCGAGACGCTCAAATTCGAGTTTCTCGGCTGCATTCATCAGGTTATAGTCAGTGAGGTCGGCAAAAGAAATGTTGTAGTTGCCGCTATAAGATACTTTAAGTTTTCCCATTTCCGGCGACTTAGTCTCTACTACGATAACGCCGTTGGCCGCCTTGGAACCATAGATAGCCGTGGAAGCGGCGTCCTTCAGGATGGTGACAGATGCTATGCGGTCCATACTGAGGTCCATGATAGTCTGAAGAGTGGTCTCAAAACCGTCGAGGATAAACAAAGGCTGGTTAGGGTCTTGACCAAATGTCTCCTTCAGACCTACGATACTTGTCTTGCCTCGCACTTCGAGGTCAGGAAGCTTGTTAGGGTCGGAACCAAACTCATTATTCTCCAATACATTGAAAGCAGGGTCGAGAGCCTTGAGACTTTGGATAAGATTGAGGTTGCCCACATTCTTCAGTTCCTCTGCCTTATACGTCTGTGAAGAACCGGTAAAGCTCTCTTTCTTACGTGTATAGAGACCTGTTACCACTACTTCATCGATGGTGCTCTTGTCAGCCTTGAGCACTACTTTGATTTTCTTGCCAGGTTTCTGCTTTGCAAGAATAATGGTCTGTGTCTCCATTCCGACGCATGAGACGCGGAGATTCTTGACAGAAGTAGGAAGATTCTTGATGATGAAGTTTCCTTCCAAGTCAGTGATGAAAGTTTCCTTTGTCCCTACTGCCTGGATGGTGACGCCCATTATCGGATCCCCCTCGTCAGCCGTGACGACAACTCCCGTGATGGTTGGCCAAGTGTCTTGCGCCAACGCAGCTTGCAGGCACATGAATAATGCTGCAAGCAGAAATGTCAGTTTCTTTTTCATACAAAAAGATTTAGTTAATAAAATAATGATACTGTGTTTGTGTCCCTTTTCGTAATGTTTTTGTAAGTTTAAGTCATGTAGTATCAGAGTCGATGAATAAATACAAAATATCTACGCTCTAATGTTTGTGCATGGCATTTTTTACATTTTTTTCAATTACGTTGCAAAGGTATAGTAAAACGATGCAAATACCGCAATAATTTGAGTTAATAAAGGTTAATTAGCGAAAATTTGTATGTAATAATTGGTAAGTGGTAACATTTTGTCTGTCTTATAGCGTGTTTAGTGTCTAAATGACACTATGATTGATTGGGTATTATGTTATGGAAGCTATTAGAATCTATTGTTGTCCGCTAAACATAAAAAGTCGGTTTGAACCCATTGTTGTTCAATGGA
>SAMEA104315432__coassemble_1087_pt1 | contig 11403 bp, 10 predicted proteins | sample SAMEA104315432__metabat2_low_PE_031 | metagenome-assembled genome bin SAMEA104315432 (sample SAMEA104315432) | gut metagenome | biome: Monkey gut; feature: monkey-associated habitat; material: faeces | place: China | collected 2013
ACCGCGTCAGCGCGATTTTTCACTCTTCACTCTTCACTTTTCACTTTTCACTAAAAAAAACAAAGAAATCCTTTGCAAAGAAAAATAAAATGATTAACTTTGTACCCGACTACTATTTATAAAAGAAAAGAAGAAAAAAAGGCAAAATTATTACCTTAAAACAACTAACTAATAATAATATCAATTTTATGAAAAAAATCTTTACCCTTATCTGCGCACTCGTAGGTATCGTGGCTTCTGGATTTGCACAGAGTCTTACCGACCTCGAAGTCTGCAAGCACAGTTACGTACTCGTAGGTGATGACGTTACCAATGATGGTACTGAGAAAGTCGCTAAGAACAGTCTCTTCGGCGATGGTTATTTCTTCACTCCTACAGGACATGACAAGTCTATCAAAAAAGGTTCTTTCGACCTCGCTGAGAAAAATGAGGACGAAACCTACAAATGGTTTAACGGAAAGTATGCTGAATACGGCTCACACCTCAACTCTCTCCGACTCAAGAACGCACAGGACGTATTTGCCGTCAAGCTCACTGCAAAGTCTAAGATCATCATCTGCTTCAACGGACAGAGCAAGACAGGCAAAGCTGCACGTATTCCTAAGTTTGCCACTGATGCAAAACTCACCACTCCACTCAATGATGCTCCTTCAGATGAAACAGGCACTGTCGGTATCTCTACTGTAGAATACACTGCTCCTGACGATATGACCCTCTATGTAGGTTCATGGAACGGTGACCTCTATGTCTCTTACATCATCGTAGAGGCTAACGAGGCTCCTGGTACTCCAAGCGTGAAAGTTGGTCCTCAGAAGTATGAGAACGGACTCTGGTTCCGTGAAGTTACCGTCAAGCCTGCTATGGTAAGCGAAGAAGGTAGCGAAGAGAAGTTCCCTTCTCTCGTAACTTACACCACTGACGGCTCTGCACCTGATGAAAACAGCGAAGTAGTACCAAGCGATCCTATCAAGGTATATAAGGACCAGACCCTCAAGTTCCAGGCATTCATGGACTTCGGTACAGGTTTGCCAGAAGTAGATGCATTCTTAACAGGTGCTGAAAATGAGGCTGTAGTATCATTCTCATTCGATGCTCCTACAATCACAGCCGACAAGGGCAACGTGACTGTTACCTCTCCATACGCTGCTCAGGGCGGTGCTAACGTAATCACTTACGGTGACAAAACCATCAACGGCGACAACGCAACCCTCACCGAGTCTGCTGAGGTTTCTGCAAAGACTGTCATCACCAACGGTACTTACGGCAAGTTTGAGTCAAAGTCCGCTTCTATCGACGCTCTCGTCCTCACTCCTATCAAGGAGAAGAAGGAAATCAAGCCTATCGCTGGTGAAGTGGTAGTTGACGAAGAAGCTACTGCTGGTTCTACCGACGGCAAGACAATTTACATGGTAAAGGACGGCAAGCTCAATGCTGACCCTAAGGATTTCTTCATCAAGAGCCCTGTATTCGGCGCTGTAACAGCTGACGAAGCTCAGTATCAGGTGCCAGTAGGTCAGGAAGTTTACCTCCAGATGAAGGATGATGTAACCATCTATTTCGAGCTCGCTGACTCCGCTCTCGTTACTATCACTGCTTCAAAGCACTCATGTAAGGACATCGAAGGCACTGATGAAAAGAGCAAGATCTTCGCTGTAAAGGTTGACGGCACTGACCAGCAGGTAGCTGACATCACCGCTACACACGAGTTCCAGAACGGTAACGTCACCGAGACTCTCGAAGGCAATGTCCTCAAGTTCGGTCTTGCCAAGGGTCTCCATAAGTTCACACGTTACACAGGTACCGGTCATATCTACCTCTCATCCATCGTAATCGATCCTACTGCCGTTGCTGCAGGCATCAACGACATCGAGGCTGACAAGGCTGTCAAGGTCAAGAAGGTAATCGAAAACGGTCAGATCGTAATCGTAAAGGGCAACAACAAGTACAACGCTGCTGGCGCACAGATCAAGTAAAAGCACAGCTAACGCTATACTAATAACATACAAAAGCACCGCTCCCAATAATAAGGAGCGGTGCTTTTTTTATTCCAAATATTTGGTACTGTAACAGAGTGCTAATCAGTAATAAAATATCAATAAATAAAAACAAACAAATATATCTTCTCATTTTTTTTATATTGATGTTTTATCTGCTTGGTACTGTCTTCCAGACAGTTCTTTTCTATTGAGTTTTAGTCCCGAGACTTTGTCCCGGGTTACTCTCGCTATGCTCGGTATTGTCTTCCAGACAAAGCTACCCACAACCAATAACCAATCACCAATAACCGATCACCAATCACTAATAACGAATAACCAATCACCAATAACCGACAACCGACGCAATAAGCTTTGGCTGGAAGCCAATACCGAGCGTAGCGAGAGTAACCCGGGACGAAGTCTCGGGATTAGAAGAGAAGTAAGAAAGGCTGTCTGGAAGACAGTACCTTGCTCAAAACACACCGCCCCTGTGTCAGCCGCGTTACTGGCTGACGTTAGTTAGTTACCCCAACCGCGTCAGCGCGATTTTTCACTCTTCCCTTTTCCCTTTTCTCCTCCAGGGAGGGGTAGGGGAGGGCTGTTTACCTCAACTTCTTCAACCTACGACGGCGGCGCAACAAGTGTTTGCGGCGGCGATAGCGGCGTGAAAGGACGGTGATAAGGATGGCGGCAAGCACTGTGGTGATGATGATTATCATGCGAACATTGAGCGAATCACCCTTCACACGGCTCCACATCTCCACCATTGCCTCTGTCTTGTCTGCGCAATCGTGCATCAAGGCGCAGCGCTCTATGACTGACTTGTCAGGATAATAGACAGGATTGAGAGGCACGTGTGTGGCTTTTTCACCAAACATATAACTGGCATCGAGGCATGGAATGGTGTCGCGACTGCCGGCATTCTGCTCCTTATATTGCTGTATCATGCCTTTCAGCACTTCTGGAGTGCCTATCACAGAGACGTAACCGATGGCTTCCATATTGCGTATGGCATTCTCCGACTTACACATGAAGTCAATGAAATAAGACGCTGCGTCAGGATTCTTGGCGTATTTAGGTATCACCCATCCGTCAAACCATACGTTGCTGCCTTCCTTTGGCACTACGTAGCCCAGGTCCACGCCCGCCGCCTTGGCTTCTTCCATAGCCCAGGCAGCGTCACCGCTCCATGTGAGGTTAGCCCAAGCCTTGCCTTTGGTCATCGTCTCTTTACCGAAGTCCACCTCCCATCCGAAGATGTTGGGCTTGGCACGCTTGAGGAGATTCTCCACGAGAGCTATGTTTTCATCCGTGATATTCTCCACGAGTTCATCGCGAGTGACGCGCTCCTTCTTGATGTCATCATAGCGGGCAAAGCATACGAGGCAGGAATATACATCGCGGAAAGCATCTTTCATCAGGATTTTTCCTATGTAGCGAGGGTTGAAGAGCGCCATCCACGACTGCAGGTCAGAGGCTTTGAGGTATTTCTTATTATACATAAAGCCGGTGGTTCCCCACATATATCCCACGGTATAGTCGCTCACTCTGAGTCCAGGCTGGTCTTTAGGAGCCATCTGTTGGAATTTCTCCACGGCAAAAGGAGCCACATTGTCATACCACATCGGTGTGCCTGTAGATTGCACCAATCGCTTGTTTATGGGCTGTAGAAGTCCCTTTCGGAGCATCCTCTCGATGATATATTCCGATGGACATACCACGTCGTAGTCCTCATGGCCCACTTCTATCTCAGTGAGCATAGACTCATTGATGTCGAATGTGGAGTAACTGACGTGGATATACTTTCCAGTCTGTGCATGATACCATTTCTCAAACTCAGGTATCAGTTCCTCATCTATATAGTCTGCCCAGTTATATACTTTCAGTATCTCGTCTCTCTCTATCGCATTAGCAGCTATAGAGAGGGTAAGGCATAGCAATATTATTAGTTTTTTCATTCGGTGTATTGTTATTATCCGTCGGTGATGCGACGGACATAGGGGCTATCTATTATTCTTAAATCGAGGCTTTGGAGCTTTCCTGTTGGCACGAATATTCACCACTATCAGCAGCAGCAGGATGGTGATGAAGATTAAGGCGGAGAGAGGACGCAGCTCTGGAGTCAGTCCGCCCTTCCTGGCATCAGAGTAGATGTAGGTGGAGAGAGTCTCGAGTCCGTCGCTGCCTTTGGTGAAGAATGTCACGGCAAAGTCGTCGATAGACATGGTGAGGGAGAGGATAAAGCCACTTATCATGCCTGGCAACAGCTCCGGAACCATCACCTTACGCAGTGCCTGCATAGGAGTAGCACCGAGATCGAGAGCCGCCTCGTAGATATTAGGATTCATCTTAGTCAGTCGCGGCATGACAGAGAGCACCACATAAGGCGTGCAAAAGGCGATATGAGCACAGATGACGGTGAACATTCCCCTGCTTATACCAAGGAATACGAAGAGCAGGAAGATGGAAATACCAGTGATGATGTCGGGATTGACCATCGGAATATCATTGAGAAACGTCACAGCCCGACGCTTTGCTCCTCGCATATTGTGGATTCCTATAGCCGCCACAGTGCCCATAATCGTGGCGGCAGTGGCTGAAATGACAGCTATTATGACCGTATTGATGAGTGCAGAATACAGAGTAGTGGCGCCCTGGGAATGCCCGGAGAAGAGATTCTGATAGAGTCCAGTGGAGAATCCGGTCCAGTTGCCCAGCACTTTCGACTCCGTAAAACTATAGATGATAATGACAGCTATCGGCGCATAGAGGAACACGAGCACGAGATAGAGGTAGAGATTAGCCGCTATCTGCTTCCATTTCGTTTGTCTTAGTCTGATCATGCTTTGCCTCCTTCCTTTTCCTCTTTATCTCCGAAGAAACTTGTAGCGCATATCAATATGAGCAATATGAGCGACAGAGCCGCACCATAATTGAGCATCACGCCGGAATTGATGTTCTCCTGAATTGTAGTACCGAAGAGCTTGATATTATTCATCGTCAGCAATTCAGCCACAGCGAAGGTGCTGACCGTAGGCAAGAACACCATCACTATGCCAGAGTAAACGCCAGGCATGGACAGCGGCAGCACCACGTCGCGAAGCACTTGCCACTGGTTAGCGCCGAGGTCCTGCGCCGCTTCGATAAGGCTGCGGTCCATCTTCTGCAGCGTGTTGTAGATAGGGAAAAGCATGAAAGGCAGGAAGTTATATACAAGTCCGAACAGCAATGCCGTCTCGTTGAGCGGTAAAGCAAAGAAATCAAACAGCGCCACGGTGGCAAGAGTGCGCAGAAGCATATTTATCCACATCGGGAGGATAAACAATACAGCCATCACTCTCGGCGTCTTAAAGTCCTTGCTTGCCATGAAGAGGGCGGCAGGATAAGAGATGACGAGGGTGATAAGCGTGGTAAGCATAGCTATGCCAATGGAATAGACGAGAGTATTGACCGACTCTGTCTGCAGAAAAAACTTCTCAAAGTTTCTCAGAGTGAAGTGTCCATTTTCGTCAATAAAAGCATAATATATGACGAGTACCAGCGGCAGCACCACAAAGATGGTCATGAAAATGACGTATGGCAACGCCCAGCGGGACTTTTTTTGTTCGTAATTCTTCATTTAATAACTGCGTCAGCGCGATTTTTCACTATTCACTTTTCACTATTCACTTTTCACTAAAGAAGAAAAGGTAACTCCTATTCTTCATTCTTCATTCTACATTCTTCATTTATTTAACCTCTATCTGCTGAGGCAATATCTTAATACCCACCTCATCAAAGTCTTCCCATACGTCAGTGGTATCGACAAACAATTTCTCGTGGCTTTCCGTTTCCACGGTGAGATGATAGTGATTACCCTTATAAAGGATGAAAGTGATGATGCCGCGAGTCATGCCGTCCTCAGGATTATCAGTCAGCTCGATGTCGAAACCGAAATCAGCAGTCACCTCATCGCCAGCCTGATGGCAGTGATGAGAGCAGAGAAAGCGAGTGTCGAGCATATCAATATGGTCAGAATCCACCACAGTAGCACGGATGCTGTTGCATAGATGCTCAGCAGGCATCACGTGGATACCCTCAGGCATCACGCTCATGCCATAGTCTTTGCCCACCTCGTAAGCGTTATAGTTCTGCACCTGTATCTCATAGCCGTCAGGAGTGTCAAAAAACATCTCATAATGCACACCCTGGAAGATGCAGGAACGCAGTTTACCACGCCACTGACCCTGCTCAGGCTCAGTGTGAATCATGATATCCTCCGGACGAATCACCACGTCCACCTCCTGCTTCCCGGGAATAGTATCGACGCATTTGAAGTCCTTGCCCATAAACCTTACCGAGTAATCAGCGTGCATCTCGCCATTAAAGATATTGCTCTCGCCAATAAAATCAGCCACAAAAGGATTGGCAGGCTCATTATAAATATCCTGAGGAGTGCCAATCTGCTGCACCACACCGTCGTTCATCACCACCACAGTGTCAGACAAAGTCAGAGCTTCCTCCTGATCATGAGTGACAAAGATGAACGTGATACCCAGCCTTTCGTGCATTTCCCTCAGCTCCATCTGCATATCCTTGCGCATCTTGGCGTCGAGAGCAGAGAGCGGTTCATCGAGCAGCAGCACCTGAGGCTCATTGACAATAGCACGCGCAATAGCGACACGCTGCTGCTGACCGCCAGAGAGAGAATTGACATCACGCTCCTCATAGTCAGTCATAGACACCATCTTGAGCGCAGTAAGCACCTTCTGGTCAATCTCGTCCTCGCTCTTTTTCTTCAATTTCAGTCCGAAAGCAATGTTGTCATATACAGAGAGATGAGGGAAAAGCGCATATTTCTGAAACACAGTATTCATCGGACGCTGGTAAGGAGGCAACGGAGTAATATCCTTGCCTTCCAGCAGAATCTGTCCAGAAGAAGGAAGTTCAAAGCCGGCAATCATTCTCAGCAGTGTCGTCTTGCCGCATCCAGAAGGTCCGAGAAGAGTGACAAACTCACCCTTACGGATAGAAATAGAAGCGTCTTTGAGCACCACCTTCTTTCCGAAAGCCTTGCTTACGTGGTCTATTTTTAGGATAATATCGTTCATATATTATTATTATTATTAAAAAGCCCCCCTCCCGTCCCCCCTTGGGGGATGATAGGTTACGCTCTCCTCTTTGGGGTTCCCAACCGCGTCAGCGCGATTTTTCACTCTTCACTTTTCACTAAAGAAGAAGAGCCACCGTGTTAGCCGCGTTATCGGCTGACGTTAGTTAGAAATCGCAACGGCGTCAGCCATTCTTCATATCAAATGAAGTTTTTGGGCGTGCAAAGTTACAAAAAAAGGGTGGTAAGTCATTGTTTTTTCGATTTTTATTTGGAAAAACGAAAAAAAAAACTTACCTTTGCACCCGAAATTGTCAAAACGACAAGCCCAGATGTTGGAATCGGTAGACAAGTCGGTCTCAAACACCGATGCTGAAAGGCGTGCGGGTTCGACCCCCGCTCTGGGTACATAAGATAATAGCTAAGCGACTGTTATGCAGTGCTTAGCTATTATTTTTATGTCTTTAAGTGAACCATAATAAACTTTTGGTTGTCGGTTGTCGGTTATTGGTTTTTGGTAGTCGGTTGGTACTGTCTTCCAGACAGCTGTCCCCTCCTTATTTATAATCCCGAGACTTCGTCCCGGGTTACTCTCGCTCTGCTCGGTATAGGCTTCCAGCCTAATCTCCTTGTTTATTTGTGATAGTGGGTTAGTATGTCTTTTTAATAGCAACTCACCAACTGCCACCCACATTATTTATATAAATGTGCAAGCATTTAACCCAAATCGGTCATTAGAGCCTAAACAGATTTGGGTTTAATATTCATCCAGTATCTCTTTGACCTTTTTCTTTTTCGCTTCCTTTCTTGCTTTAATAATTCCTCCAACATTTATAGCATAAGGGTCAGTATCGTAATCTTTCACGAATACTTGGGTGCCTGTTTTAGGGTCGGTAATAGATTCTATTAGCGATTCTTTTGCAACATCTTTTGCTACCTTGCATGATGTTAGGCAAAACAAGGAAAATATGATTAGCATGAGCGATAATGTTGCCCATGATTTTGGCTTTCTTATAAATTGATTCATTGCTTTATGTTTTTATTATATGAAAAGCTCATTTAACTACCAAGTCGTCAGCATTAATAGTTGGATATTTCAAGTTCTTCTGTTTAATGCAGAGTTCAGTAATATTGCTGTCGGCATCGATACCTTTGCATAGCAATTCGCTAACACGTCGAGTACCGCCTGTTGGGCTGAATGCGATTTGATGTATATTCATGATGATAGTCCTATATGTTATGTTATTTACAGATGCAAAGGTAATGATTTTTATTTTATTTGCGTCTCTATTTGCAGCAACATTTTCTTAGCCTTCAATCCTCCTGCATAGCCAGTAAGGGATTTATCGCTACCTATGACACGATGACAAGGGATTAGAATGCTGATGCCGTTGGCTCCTATTGCTCCTGCCACGGCTCTTACAGCTTTAGGTTTGCCGATGTTTTGAGCTATTTCCTTATAACTTGTTGTCGCTCCGTATGGAATATTCAGCAATTCGTTCCATGCTTGCTGTTGAAAATCCGTGCCTACCAAATGCAACGGAATAGTGAAAGCCTTGCGATTGCCTGCGAAGTATCCATCAAGTTGCCTTTTGGCTTCTTCCAAGACAGAGGAGGTCTCGGCCTTAAAAGAGGCTTTAAAATATCTCTCAAGTCGAAGTTTATTACGCTCAGTACATGGATTATCGCTCCAATCGCAAAGGCATAGTTTATCAGCATAAGAAGCCAAGACAAGCTCGCCACATGGAGAGAAGTAGTGTTGGATGTTGATTATTTTATTCATATACTATTTACTATCCCATTACTACATCGAGCACCATCATGAGCACGAAGCCGATGGCGAAACCGATGGTGCTAAGGTTGCTATGCTGACCACTTGAAGCTTCCGGAATGAGTTCTTCTACTACCACATAGAACATGGCACCAGCAGCAAAGGCAAGCATGTAGGGAAGGGCGGGCATAAGAATTGAGACAAGTAATATAACGGCTAAGGCACCTATTGGCTCGACTACCCCACTAAGCGAGCCTATCATAAAAGATTTCCAACGGCTGTTGCCAGCTGCACGCATAGGCATAGAGATGATTGCTCCTTCTGGAATATTCTGTATGGCAATACCCAAAGATACAGAAATGGCAGCAGCTAACGAAATCTGAGCAACTCCATTCTCAGCTCCTGCAAACACCACGCCTACTGCCATTCCTTCAGGCAAATTGTGGATTGTTACAGCAAGAGCAAGCATGGCAGTTTTGGATAGATGCGAGCGTAAACCCTCAGGCTTGTCGGTACCAATATGAAGGTGAGGAGTTAGTTCATCGATAAGCAGCAAAAAGCCTATACCTAAAAGAAAGCCAACTGCAGCAGGCATTACCGACCACGCTCCGCTATCGGCCTTCATCTCCATAGCAGGAATAAGCAACGACCATACAGAGGCTGCCACCATTACGCCTGATGCAAAACCTAATAGCGACTTTTGTAGTCGTGCCGACATTTTGTTTTTCATCATGAATACGAATGCTGAACCAATCATTGTGCCTAATAGCGGCAATAGGAGGCCGATAATCAATATTGTTGTTACTTTCATAATTTACTTTTATTTATAATGATACAAAGATAATGCAAAGATACAATAATGTTACGACTTTGGCAATACCTAAAAATAAGGTTTTAAACCCAAATCGGTCATTAGACCACAATGTTCAAAAATTCTTGCACATTTATATAAATAATGTGGGTGGCAGTTGGTGAGTTGCTATTACAAAGACATACTAACCCACTATCACAAATAAACAAGGAGATTAGGCTGGAAGCCTATACCGAGCAGAGCGAGAGTAACCCGGGACGAAGTCTCGGGATTATAAACAAGGAGGGGACGGCTGTCTGGAAGACAGTACCAACCGACAACCGACAACCGACAACCAATAACCAATAACCGACGCAATAAGGTTTGTCTGGAAGCCTATACCGAGCAGAGCGAGAGTAACCCGGGACGAAGTCTCGGGATTATAAACAAGGAGGGGACGGCTGTCTGGAAGACAGTACCAACCGACTACCAACAACCAACAACCGACAACCAAAAGTCTATTATGGTTCACTTAAAGACATAAAAGATAATAGCTAAGCACTGCATAACAGTCGCTTAGCTATTTTTTTGTTGTCTTTTTTTATTTTACAGTGAATTTCAAAGTCTCGACTTCTCTGCTGTTAGCTCCTACCATGATTTGGAAGTCGCCAGGTTCTATCACGTGTTTCAATTCTATATTGTAGAATTTGAGCATATCTGGTGTGATTTCAAAACTTACTTCTTTGCTTTCTCCTGCTACGAGGTGGATGCGCTGGAAGCCTTTTAATTCCTTTATAGGGCGAGAGATACTTGCCACCATATCACGAATATAGAGTTGTACTACTTCATCAGCATCGCTGGCTCCTGTGTTTTCTACGGTGACAGTGGCTGTTATCTTTTTTCCATTCTGCCATCCCGTTGCTTCTTGGTTGCCGTTGATGTCTGCTTCCTGACTGCTCAGTTTGAAGTTGCTATATTCGAAAGTGGTATAGCTCAATTATTGAAACAGTTGCGGATTTGAGAAAATAATAGATACTTTCAGCTCGATTGTCGTGTTTTATAACATTGGATGTATTAACATGACAAACAACTAAACAACCAGATAACAAAACAACTATGTAATACTGTTATATTGTCACGCTTGAAGTGCAAAAAATCGTTTTCGGAAACTGTTAACTGTTATCTGTTATTTGTTACGCTTAGGAATGATGTCATTGACCTGTCCTCGTGACAATAGAATAACTGAAAAAAGCAAGGGGAAAACCATAAACTGATATGTATGATTTTCCCTAAAAGCATTGGGGGAGATTCCCTGTAATAAGAATGTAGTACTCTTTTAACTGCTAATTAAAATCCTTGTAACCCTTTTGACACATTATATCCCTACCTTTGCACCCGAAATTTAACAGGTACCACCCCGAAAGGGGAAAGGTATCATCAACATTTAATAAAAGATATTATAGTCAGATAAAGAAAAATGGAAAAAAAAGTATCGGGTAAGCATAGCAGCATGAATGGCTTTGCTATGATGAAAGGTAGAGTAGCTACTGTAGTTTTGGCTTCGGCTTTATTGTTGGGCGGAGGCTTGACTGCACAGGCTCAAAACACAGCATTAACCACCTGCTCTCAGAGTGCAGCAACCGCCATTCCGCAGAATCCTAACTGGAAGGTGAATGCTGCTGAATGGCAGAAACTGAAGGGTGAAATCACCCTCTACATGACCAATGATATGGGACGCAATGGCTACTACGACCAGAAGTCTATCGCCGAACTGATG
>SAMEA104315432__coassemble_1093_pt1 | contig 11360 bp, 12 predicted proteins | sample SAMEA104315432__metabat2_low_PE_031 | metagenome-assembled genome bin SAMEA104315432 (sample SAMEA104315432) | gut metagenome | biome: Monkey gut; feature: monkey-associated habitat; material: faeces | place: China | collected 2013
TTTAAACAGGGCTAATCCAGTGCGTTTTTAGTACGACAAACTGGACACCCTAGTTGTTATTCCTGGTTTTAGGTTATAGGTTTTAGGTTTTTGGTTAGGTTACCTTTTCTAATGGAGAATTTCGCAATAAGTAAAGTAAAGCAAACCTAACCCCAAAACCTACAACCCATAACCAAAAACCATGAAATAAAGGTAACCCAACCAAAAACCTACAACCCATAACCAAAAACCAAAACATCACCTGTACCCTTGCTTTCCACAGGAGGTGTCTTGCGTTTCTTGCGATATATTCATTCTATACCACTGACTTTATATTCTTTCAGAACCCTGCAGACCGTCTGCTTTGATATGTTCAACAAGTCTGCCAGTTCGTCTATTGTATATTGCTTATCACCTTCTGCATTGCTCTTTAGCAATATATGTGCACGACTTATCGTTTGTGCACGACTTGTGCCTTTGGAGATAACAGTGTTCTGTGTATCTTTATCTTCAGAAGTGAGTCTTATGATGATTTTTTGCCTTGTCATAGTTGAATGAAACCCTTTGATTTTCAACTATAAAGGTACAAAGAATATTTAATATATACAAGTTTTATGCTTTGATATTCAGTGTATTACGCAACTTTTAGTTTTCAATAAACACTCATCTCAACTGCTGATAAAGCAACTCGTTTAGTCACTTTTTAGACTCTACAGACTACTATATATTTTTTTTTAGTTTTCAAGAGATTGATCTAGTATTTGTAAATATTTCTTTAGTTCTTTTAATGTGCCCTCAAATGAAAAACCATCAATTTCCTTACTAGTAGATTTCCAATATTTACCATTCTTTACGATATAAGTATTTTCCTGGTCTTCATTAATGTAAAAGATGGGGTCGTCTGATCTCCAAAATGTCCAAGAAAAATATGTATCTATAAGTTCAATTGTATGGCTCATATCGCTTGTGATACGCCAAGGCCAATTTCTGTAAAATATTATTTTATCGCACCTGGTATTTCTCAAATCTAAACACGAAAGACAATCTTGAATGACATTTTCTCCTTGAAAAACCAATGTCCCAATTTGTGTATCCTTTATATATGTAAAATCATACGGACCATGGGAGATGTCAAGCGTTCCTATTTTTTCAGCTTGAATTCTTAGTAGTCCACATTGTTTTAAGATTAGGTTATTAATAACCCCCATATCAATATCAACACCGTTTGCACCTGTTCCGTATCTATTATAAGGCCGTTGAAAGTCTAATATACAATCTCCACTTATATTGGGCTTTCCCTTAATGAAAAGATGCGAATTACAGTAAGGGTCTATAACCTTGAAATTTTTAATATTCACTCCTTTATTATCTTCATTGAAAAAGTTTATATAATCGTCCATTGGATCACCCCTGCTATAATCTTGATATCTGTTAATTTCCGACAAGTTCAGAGTCCCGATATTGTTGTTTGCTGCATTTATAACAACACTGTCACAACATGCAACGCTCAAATTAATATCTTCCCCATTGCCAGGAAATAAAATAAATCTGATATCTTTGTAACCTATACACTTTTTAGTCCCATACGAAGGGGTTATATTGAATTTAGTTATAGGATTGCCTCTAAAATCCAAATAACTTATTCCTTTGCACTCAAAAAGGTCCAAAGATCCATTCAAGTTGTTTTGAAATAAGTTTAGTTTTATATATTTTTTATTATTATATGATACTTTTGTGGAATCAATTTCCAGCCCATACCAATTGTTGATGTCATTATCTTCAAACCAGCCGGTATTGTTTGTCCATGATGATCCAGATGTGCTTTCATATAAACTTTTCAAACAGTTCTCACTAACATATAAATCATCCAATACGGTAGGTTCAGGAGTTTTAAATTCTTTTGTCTCCCCCAACAAATTAATCCCATTTGTTTTGTCAATATAGAAGACACGGTAATTATATCGTGTGGCAGGTTTCAAGTTATAAAAATCATATTCTATCGTACCACCATTACCATTTATCTGTTTTTGAATACACCTCTCTGTCTCATCTTTTGTTGAGTAAAGAGCTACTCCGTATTCATTCTCAATTTTAGAGCCATTTATAAGAGATTTTGTTATGTCTGGTGAAATATAACCTCGAATCGTCGCTGAATTTGATGTTATATTTTTGCTTAATCCAGTTATAACTTTTCCCTGATAATATTTTCTAATGTCTTCCCAAGTGACAGTCCTTCCAAATAAATTATCAAACATCCCGGAGGTCAAACCTACCAAACAATTAATCCATCCAGCCTTACCTAATTGGCTTGAATAATTAGGATCTTTCATATAACTAAAATATTGTTCAGGCACATAGGCGTTTTGTGGACCATTGGCAATTAGTTCTCCGGCTGCTTGATAATAAATGGTTTCCCCAATATTGGATCGGGATGCCCCAGGTATGAATAGTTTTTCCCATCCTGTATTAATCGAACTGACCCCACCTGCGATTGTTACTGATCCGGCGAGTATCCCAGGAATTGAAATCGGTGTCGAAGCACCTAACGAACCTGTTTCTGTAATAACTGAACCAGTTATAAGGAGCGAACCGCCAACAATACTTCCGGCTCCACTTGCAATTTCTATAATGCCAGTCAAATTTCTTTGCCAATTATTTTCAGACCAGGCCTTGGTTAAAATCCTGTTATATGGAATACTATCAAGAGAATATGCGATAGAGTCGTTGTACGCCAATGTAATATCTACATAATTATCATAGTAATTATCAACTAGAATTACACAATCATTTTAGTTATATATCGTGGAACCTCGTTCTCGTCTATTTTAAATGTGCTATACAAAACTCCTAAAGTTTCATTAGGCATTATAATGCATCCTTCAGCTGGTATATCCTGGTTGCGATACTTCTTTAAAGAAATAAGAGACCCATCTTTATGTATGCGCATTTCTGACCAATTCCCAATATCTTCTGTTTTAACAAGCACGTCTGGAAGTTCTACTTTTTCAAAAGTTGTGCTGTCGATGACAGATATATCAGTTTTGTACAAACTGTCTTTCGTCCATATCATTTGTCTATTAATACCTCCGTATGTTATGCTGTCAATCTCGTTAGTAAGAATCATCGTTTTAGTACCACTATTCTGATTTAGCACTAATGAATTATAGGTTTGCGAATTTATAGTCATCGCAAATAAGAGCATTAAGCTACAAAGAAACATCATCCTCATCTTTTCACGATTTTATAAGATAGACCACTTACTTTTACTAAATAAAAACCTGCATTCAAATTTGAAATAGGGAAGGCATATTCTCCGTCCAGACGGACGATTCGCTTGAATACAAGATTCCCATTAGCAGAATAAATTGATATGATACTGTTAGCTTTTAAATATGGAAACAATAAAGCATCTTCTTTGAGTTCAAATATTATTTCATCGTTTTTCAAATCAGTAATTCCAGATTCAGAAGACTTCTCGTAAGTTAGACAAGCAATATTGTCCAATTGATAGTTTACCGCCACACTATTGGTTGTTAAAATCAAATCAGTTTCAGTAAATGTAATTTTTGGCTTTTCTGAAAGTGCATATGCAACTTTCGTTCCATCATTTGACCGTATAACCAAATTGGCTATCGGTTCATCCGCTATTGCCATCATTGATATAAGAGACAATATTAAGGATAAAACAATTCGGTTCATTGTAGGTACAATACTTGGCCCTATAGTTCCAATAGAGCCGTGTTTTACTCAGAAGCGTGGAACTGTATGCCATGTCCTTGTGTACTGGTGCTAGGAAAACCATGTGAACTGATGTGGGAATAACAGTCCCACGCTATATACGTGGAGACCATTACACCTTCTCCTGTTCAACGTGTGGAAGTTTCCTAGGCTTTGTACACGCAGGATGAAGACATAACGCCTCTTTTTTTACTAAATTTTGGACTGAGTTACCTAAACCCAAATGCAAAGGTAATACAAATCTCGTAAAAGTCTCTCTCTGAGTGGTAAAAATTAACGTCTCGAGACTCATTTTTCATTTTTTTGTACCGCTATTGGTTCTCAAAGCTTCCTATAGGATTTTCAAAATATATTCAGTTAATAAAATTTAAAATGACACATAAAGTTAATTTGCAACTCTCTGAGTTCTCAAAAACTCGTGGTTCGCCTCGTAATCCATGTCATGGGTAACCAACGACATGGCAAGATGAAGAAGTTTGTTCTTGGCATTGTTTAGTGCGATTGAGTGAGTTTTGCCTTCTGCTATCTTACGGTGATAGTAATCATGATAGATGCCACCTTTTGCTATTGTATGCATGGCAGCCTGCGTCAGATACGACTTGAGCATGGAACTGGAGAGGTTGAGTATAACCCTTTGGTTTTCAACTACAAAGATACGAAAAATAATTGACATAGACAAATTTAATACTCTGATATTTAGCACGTTAGACAACATTCTCCCTCCGCAGATAAACGTCCAGTTTGATTGCTGGTTAAGTAACTTGTTTTGTCACTTTTTAGACTTTACAGACTACTAGTTATTTTTTTTGTTTGGGAGGCGGGTTCTTCGACCAAAACGCAAAAAAGCCAAAGCAAAAAAAAACTGGTATTCTTCGACCATGGTCGAAGAACACTATCCCAAAAACAAAAAAACAAAAAAAACGCTATCCATCAATATCCGAATATTCTGGGATTTCGTCAAGACAATCCCAGAAACCCGTTTCATCATTGCGCTTCATGCAGATATGACGCAAGCCGTTACTCATTATTATATAAGGTACGCGCAATATGGCATTGTAAGAAAGCACTTGATGCAGCACTTTCTCCGTGATGCTGACCTCTGGCGACTTATATTCTATAATCATCTTGGGCTTGCCCTCCATGTCGTAAAGCACGGAGTCGCAACGCAGTTTCTTCTCTCCCACGGTCAGTTGCACCTCGTTTCCCATCAAAGCCTGAGGATAACCGCGGTAATTCACCAGATAATTGACGAAGCATTGTCGCACCATCTCTTCCGGCGTAAGTCTGATATATCTGCGTCGAAGCATGTCAAAAACCTGTATGTTGCCATTCTTGTCCTGGCGCACTTTCATTTTATCGTATGGAGGAAGATTCATATTTCGTATTTGTTTGAAATGCAAAAATACAAACATTTTTCATTACTTACAAGTTTATGCCTATAAAAAAAATGATGAAAGATTATATTTCGCTTTATGCAAAAAAATAAACCATAATTGCTTAGATGATATAAAATGCTTACCTTTGCATTCGTTTATGAAGATAAACAGCAAAGCAGTTAACAATATGAATGAAAAATATCAGTTTCTTACCCATGCACCAGTACATCGAGTGATAGGCGCAATGGCTTTACCTACAATCATATCTATGTTGCTGACAAGCGTATATAATCTTGTCGATACATTTTTTGTAGGACAGATAGATACGCAGTCAACAGCAGCAGTAGGCATTGTGTTTAGCGTGATGTTCTTCATACAGGCATTCTCTTTCTTCTTCGGCAATGGCTCTGGAAACTATATTTCCCGACAGCTTGGCGCTCAGAAGGTGGAGGATGCTGAGACCATGGCAAGTACAGGACTCTTTTACACATTGATATTCTCAATCGTGACAATGCTGACAGGTCTGTTTTTCCTTGAACCTATCAGTATTCTTCTGGGCAGTACACCCACCATTCTGCCATATACATGTCAGTATCTTGGTATCAGTCTGCTGGGTACACCTTTTATAATGGGAACTTTCTGTATCAATAATCAGATGCGATTCCAGGGATTTGCCAAGTATTCGGTATATGGAGTGGTCAGTGGCTCCATCATCAATTGTCTGCTGGACCCGCTCTTCATCTTCGGCTTTTCCATGGGGGTTCGCGGAGCGGCATTGGCATCTGTCATAGGTCAGTTTTGTGGATTCGTCATTCTTCTCATGATGAGCGGAAAGAAAGGAGTGATTCATTACAGTCATCGCAAGATTTCATTTAAGGGAAGATTCGTGAAGGAAATCATAGCAGGAGGCACGCCCTCTATCTCTCGACAGGGATTAGCGAGTGTCAGCACCGTCGCCCTTAATAGTGTAGCTGGAAACTATGGCGATGCAGCCATTGCAGCCATTAGTGTCGTAACTCGTATCAGTATGTTTATCTTCAGCGTAATCATTGGTATTGGTCAGGGATTTCAACCTATGTGCGGCTTCTGCTACGGCGCAAAACTCTACGATAGGGTAAAGGAAGGATTCTGGTTCAGCACAAAGATAGGTACTGTGTTCCTTTTATTTTGGGCTGTGGTGCTAATCATCTTCAGCGAGGAGGCAGTAGCGTTGTTTCGCAATGATCCGGAAGTTATTGCTATTGGCATTCCTGCGTTGCGCTATCAGATGATTGTATTCCCAATGTGCAGCTTTATGATGATGGCAAACATGATGATGCAGACATGCAGAAAGACAATACGTGCCAACATACTTGCAGCTTCACGTCAGGGATTATTTTTCATACCTCTCATCATCATCCTTCCTCATTGTTGCGGACTGTTGGGAGTTGAGATAGCAGTAAATCCTGATATCATAGCTTTTGCAATGTAATAACATAGCTTTTGCAATGTAATAACATAGCTTTTGCAATGTAATAACATAGCTTTTACAATGTAATAACATAGCTTTTACAATGTAATAACATAGCTTTTGCAATGAATGTAATATCATAGCTTTCACAAAGAGGGTTTCTGGAGTAAATTAAACTGTCGGAAGTACTTATTTAACATTTATTCATAACTTTTCGGCTATTATTCTCTAAAAAAAAATTATGTCGTTTGTAATTCCACTCTTCCACCTTGGAGGCGTTATGTATTTAAGTGTCAATATGTTAGATATGGTGGAATTATGGGTGGAATTATGGTGGAACTTCACGTAATTCCACCCTAATTCCACCTATAATTCCACCACAAATAACCCATTGATTATCAAAGTGATAACTGTGCTGAGGTGGAAGGGTGGAATTACAAACGACAAAAAATATTTTTTAGAAAAAGTGCAGGAAAAAGTATTAACAACAGTTAAAAATCTGCCCTTTTAAAGGGCTTATACCTCATTTGAAAGCATTATTTGGGTTGTTGGTTGTTGGTTGTTGGTAGTATCGTATAATCTAATCAACAACCAACAACCTAAAACAATGTCTTTCTTTGTTTTTCTCTATTGATATTTTACACTTCCCCACGATAGTGAGGACTGATGGACTATTTATAGCTTGCGGAAGTTGAGCTATGCTTAGAAATTCACTCCAAGATTGAGAGTGAGAGCTCTGTTGCGACAAGTAGTAAACTCATCATCGCGGATGTTGGCGAGACCAAGGTCGTAGTTGAGTTCAAAATAGAACATATCATACTGCATTCCGCAACCGATTTTCATACCGGCATCAAAGTGGTGGAACATATTCTTGTAGGAGCTCTCAGACGTGAGAGCATCATAATCCTTAATCTTTCCGCTGATGCCGTAAGCGATATAAGCACCGAGGTATGGCTGGATGGAGATCTCATCATCGAGCTCATACATATACTTGAATGCAAAAGGAACCTCAAGATAGTTGAGGCGATACTTTATGTCTGTTCTGCCTATGTCAGCCTTGCCACCTTTCTCATTATAGTAGAGACCAGTCTCAAGGAAGAGAGGAATGCTATTAGAGAGACTAAAACCTGCTGCGACACCAAAATTGAGACCTGTCTTTGCGCTAAAGTCGAAGTCTTTCTCATCGGTGGAGATAGTAGTGAATGAAGGACCGATGCGGAATCCGAAATATACGTCGTCGTAACCAAACATAGAATGGCTATAGTTTGACCTGCTATTGTAGGAATACTGATTGCTGCTACGGTAATTCTGGGCAGTGGAAGGCATTATGGCAAGGAAGCCTAATAATGCTGCGTTGATGATTTTCTTCATAGTCTTATTTGTCTTTATTTTTTGTTCACAGTCTAAATTTCCGTGCAAATATACTGCTTTTATTTATAATAATGTAACAGGACGCAACAAAAATATATAAATTTCACACTTTTATTATCTTATTACTGAAAATTTGCATGTGATATAAGTAGGTGTGAAAAAATGTATGTTTATGTTTTTAGGTAGAGGGAGGGGATGTGTAATACGTAATGCATAATTCATAATTCATAATTCATAATTGAATTGCTTGCATGGACGAGATCTAATTACGCATTATGAATTACGCATTATGAATTATGAAATATAAAAATGTTATGCAGTTTCTTTCTTACAATAAATGTTTTTATTAACTTTGTACGCAGAAAAAATGTAATGAAATATGCGTGAACTGAAAATTGGAATATTACAACAGCATAATACCGGCAGTAGGGAGCAGAATATGACACGCCTCGCTGAAGGTATAGTGGACCTAGCACGTCGTGGGGCGCAACTCGTGGTTCTTCAGGAGCTGCACAACTCTTTGTATTTCTGTCAGGTGGAGTCAGTGGATAATTTCGACCTCGCAGAGCCGATACCTGGACCTTCAACCCGATTCTATGGAGAATTGGCAAAGGCACTGGGCATCGTCATTGTGACTTCTCTCTTTGAAAGACGTGCTCCTGGACTCTATCACAACACTGCTGTGGTGATAGAAAAGGATGGCTCTATCGCTGGAAAATATCGCAAGATGCACATTCCTGACGACCCTGCTTACTATGAGAAATTCTATTTCACTCCTGGTGACCTCGGATTTCAGCCGATAAATACCAGCGTAGGACGTCTCGGTGTGCAGGTGTGCTGGGATCAGTGGTACCCGGAAGGGGCGAGGATGATGGCGCTTGCAGGGGCGGAAATCCTCATTTATCCTACGGCTATAGGATATGAGAGCACCGATACTCCACAGGAACAGCAGCGTCAACGCGAGGCTTGGACCACCGTGCAGCGAGGACATGCCGTGGCAAACGGACTGCCTGTAGTAGCGGTGAATAGGGTGGGATATGAACCTGATCCAAGCGGTATGACAAATGGCATACAGTTTTGGGGCTCCAGCTTCGTGGCAGGACCGCAAGGCGAACTGCTTTATCGTGCCTCTGACAGAGAGGAAGAAAGCGTGATAGTAGCCATTGATATGGAGCATAGCGAGCAGGTGCGTCGCTGGTGGCCGTTCCTTCGCGATAGGCGAATCGATGAATTTGGTGACCTCACCAAGCGCTTCCGTGACTGATAACTGACAATTCCCACAGGTCTCGCAGATTGATATGGATAAGGAGACTTTTCTACTCTTTGTCTATTGTAAAACTATGCGTAATCTGTGGGATCTTTATTTGTAGAACTTACCTATTATTTCTTGCACAAAACAGTAAATGGTAAAGCTTTATTGAAGCAGATGTGCAAATAGGACAAAATGATAATCTAAGGCAATTATGGCAACAAAGAAGACTGCACAGCAACAGCAGTATGAAGCGGTGATGGCTGAACTGCGAGCAAAGCAGTATAAGCCCGTCTATCTTCTCATGGGTACGAGTGTGGGAACGGAAAGTTATTACCTCGATTCCATCTCCGACTATGTGCTGCAGAATGTGCTGAAAGAAGAGGAAAAGGATTTCAACCAGTCGCTCTTCTATGGTTCCGATACTTCGATGAAGCAAGTGGTGGAGCAGTGCAAGCGTTATCCTATGATGGCGGAAAGACAGGTGGTGGTATTCCGTGAAGCTCAGCAGACGAAGGATTTTGATCTGCTGGAGAAATATGTGGCAAATCCTAATCCGTCCACTCTTCTCGTGATATGTTACAAAGGGTCGGTGGATGGAAGAAAAAAATACGTCGGGCAATTACAGAAAATCGGACGCGTCGCTGCGTTCGCTCCGCTGCGCGATTGGGAACTGTCTCCTTTCATCACGCAATATGTTCGGGAGAAAGGTGCGAGCATTGATGTCAAGGCAAGCGCAATGATTGCCGAACATGTGGGTAGTGATCTGAAAAGACTGATTTCTGAAATCGACAAAATTCTCGTGACTTTTCCTCCTGGCGCAGCAATGGCAATAAATCCGGAACTGGTGGAGCGATGCGTGGGAGTCAGCAAGGATTTTAATGGCTTCGAACTTCGCACTGCTATTGCTAAGCATGATGTGGAAAAAGTCAACCTTATCGTCAAGCACAAACTCAGTGATCCAAATTCCAAAGACATTTTTCCGATGCTTAGTCTGATATTCGGATATTTCCAAAATCTGATGATTGCATTCTATGCTCCGGCGCCTCGAAATGCGTCTGCCATTATGTCATACCTCGGACTTAGTTCGGAGTGGGCAACTAAGGATTATGTCGAAGGAATGAGATACTATTCTCCGATGAAAACTTTGCTCATCATTGATAAAATCAGAGAGGTGGAAGGCAAGTTGAAAGGCCTCGATGCGACAGCGAATACTCCGAAAAGTGACCTCATGAAAGAGCTCTTCTTTTTCATTCTGCACGACTGATCCGTACTTCTTTTTCAGAGAAAGAAAAGGCAAACTGAAGAGGTGATGTCCTTCTGAAATCAGTAATGCGTTTTCTGAAAATCTATAGTGAAGACATTCAGAAAATCAGATGTGAAGAGACTCAGAAAACTGTGGCGAAATCCACGAAATTATGATGCAAAATTTCTCTGAAAAAGAGTGGGGGAGGGAGAGTGAAAATGTGAAGAAATGAAAGGATGAAGAGCAAATGAAACGTCCGGAAGATGGAGCCTGGGACGGAAAAACAAGAGCAATATCGCAATGAAAGAAAAGGTATCGTGACTGGAAAGCTTGGCTTTCCAGTCACGATTTTTTATGCGCATCAGTCTGGTCTTTTCGTTTGGTTGCTTCGATTTTTATCGTTATGAGGAAGTAAGCGGAAATGGCGTTTAACATTTGTTAGGGGCATTTTTGCAGTAAATGGAGGCTAAAAGCGGGCTTTTTTCATCGTCTGATAGTGGGAAAAATCAGAAAAATGCCGAAATTTCTTCATTTTTCCGCTAAAAAAGTGGAGTTTCGCGGAGGTGATTTTTAGGGGTTAAATGCTCATTTTCAGTAGGTTTACCTATTTTTATGCCTCGCGAGAATCGAAAATTTGAAAGCGAACGAGCAGATGTGCGTAAATTTTAAAACCTTGCAAATCTTGCAATGGTAGGGTGGTCACGTGGTTTAGGTTTACATAATTTAAGGTTTACATTTCTATCCGATTTTATTATATAAATATATAAATATAAATTCATGTATTAAAATTTATAATGATTAAACTGTAATAATGACGAAATTTCAATATACAAATCTATAATTCAAAATATGAATATTCAAATTCCGAAATCTTTATCCACCGATATTTATAGCCAACATTATAATGATAAATAACCGAAACCCAGCTATATAGACATAATATATTAAGAT
>SAMEA104315432__coassemble_1184_pt1 | contig 10634 bp, 8 predicted proteins | sample SAMEA104315432__metabat2_low_PE_031 | metagenome-assembled genome bin SAMEA104315432 (sample SAMEA104315432) | gut metagenome | biome: Monkey gut; feature: monkey-associated habitat; material: faeces | place: China | collected 2013
GAATGGGAGTTACCTTTTCTTTAGTGAAAAGTGAAAAGTGAAAAATCGCGCTGACGCAGTGGCGGACTCTTGTTCTTCTTTGTGTTTGACCGACAACCAAACAACAAAACCACCAAACAACAAAACCACAAAACAACAAAACCACCAAACAACAAAATAACTCATTATTAACCTTTTAATTTTTTATTATTATGGCATTGCTTTACAAAATCGTTCGTGACAATCGTAAGAATTCCGGCAACCTCTATTATGGTCGCGCAGTACAAATCAACACTATCGATACCGCTGGAATGGCGGATATCATCCAGCGTAACTGTACTCTCAAGAAGAGTGACGTGCTCGCTGTGATCGCTGAACTCGTGGATGTGATGACTGACCAGCTCCAGAACTCTGTTTCCGTGAAGCTCGATGGCTTCGGCACTTTCAAGATTGGTCTGAAGACCGTCGGCGCTGACAAGCCTGAGAACTTCTCCATCTCTCGTAATGTGAGCGGTATGCGCGTCAACTTTGTGAGCGCTGGTAAGAAGGATGTGGCTACTAATAAGGTCACTCGCACCTTCCTCGGTGGCGCTACCCTTCAGAAGTATGACCCAAGTAAGGTGGAGACCACTCCTTCTGAAAAGGTGGAAGAGGGCGCGGAGCAGTAATCTTCTAAATGAAGAATGAAGAATGAAGAATGAAGAATGGCTTGCGCCGTTCGTTCTCTTTCTTCTTTCTTCTTGAGAATATTATTATTAACCTTACTAATACCTTATAATTATTATGAAGAAGAATACTTGGCAAATTGTTATACAGATGATGATCTCTGTGCTTACTGCTATCGCTACTACTTTGGGAATCTCAACTTTCTAAAGTAAAGAGTGAAAAGTGAAGAGTGAAGAGTGAAAAGTGAAAAATCGCGCTGACGCAGTAGAATATTTGCTTGGGTCGCAATATCCGGCAGGCGATTTTTCACTTTTCACTTTTCACTTCTAATCATATTATCTCTTGTTCTTCTTATCAGTGGCAAAGAAATTAGCTAATTTCTCTACTGCCAAGCCACGGTGAGAGATTTGGTTTTTCTCTTCGGCTGTCATCTGCGCGAAAGTGCGGTCATAGCCGTCAGGCATGAAGATAGGGTCGTAACCGAAACCGTCGGTGCCTTGTGGCTTCTCAGTGATGTGACCATTGATGATGCCTTCGAAGGTGTGGGTCTGTCCCTGATAGATGAGGGAGATGACAGTGCGGAAGCGTGCTTTACGCTCTTCTCCGTGCTTTCCTTCGAGCTTCTGGAGCACTTTCTCCATGTTGGCCTTAGAGTTGTGGTCAGTACCGTTTTCGTTTGCGTAGCGAGCGCTGTAAACGCCTGGTTCGCCATTGAGAGCGTCGATTTCGAGTGCTGTATCATCAGCAAAGCAGTCGAAGCCATAGAACTCATTGACGTAGCTTGCCTTTTCGAGAGCGTTCTCTTCGATGGTCTGGTGGGTCTCAGGCAGTTCGTCAAAGCAACCGATTTCCTTGAGCGAGCGCACTTCGAAGCGGTCGCTGAGTATATCGTTTACCTCGTCGAGCTTATGCTGATTGTTTGTGGAGAAGACGAGGATAGGTTTCTGTCCCTTCATCTTCATCTTCATCATGTCGAAGCCTTCACCATATACGTTTTGTGCGTTGGTGATAGATACGAAAGCGGTAGGGTCCACGCTGTTTACTATTTCGAAGACCTCGCGAGAGTGGCGCTTTGTGCAAACGCACATGAGAACCTTACGCTCTGTTTTGGTCCACCATCCAGTGCCGTCGAGCACGGTGAGTCCGAATCCAGCTTTAGAGATGGCATCCGATATTCGCTTATAGTTTCGCGAGAAGATATATACGATGATGGACTGATGGAACCTTCGTGTGCAGTAGTCGAGCGTGAGTGCTGATACGATGAGGAGCACGAAACCGAAGATAATCTTTCTCACGTCGTGGAGCACCCACCATGAGCTACCTACGATGATGATATCGGTCACCATGATAGCCATGCCGAGCGATACGTCGCGGTATTTATTGATTACGGCAGCGATGATATCGGTGCCACCAGTAGAGCCGTTGGCATTGAAGCAGAGAGCGAGTGCGAATCCTTCGATGAAAGCACAGAGGAGACATCCCATGAATGCTTCGTTTTCGCCTATGATGAACGGCAGTTCGTGAGTGACAGGGTCTTCGAAGATACGCTGACAGAGCCAGAGCCAGAATGTGATGAGACCGTAGCCCCAGAGTGACTTGACGCTGAATTTCCATCCTAAGAGCTTTGCGGAGCTGAGGAGGAGAACTGTGTTGATGATGGCATAGGAGATTTCAATCTCCAGTCCGGTGGCGTAATAGATGAGTGCGCAGATACCTGCGAGACCACCGGTGGCGAGCTTGTAAGGCAGCATGAATACGGTAACGCCGATACCGTACATGAGTGTACCTATGGCTACCATTCCGTATTCCATGACTTCTTTCTTGAGTGCGGTTTTAGTCATTGCTTTTTTTTCTTTTTTTCTTGGTATTTTTATTATTTCTGTTATTGATATTCTTTGGATTATCGGGCGGTAACGCGCCCGACACAGTGGCGGACACTTAATTCATAATGCATAATTCATAATTCATAATTCATAATGCATAATTGGCATTTCTGTTACTTCTTCTTGCCTTTGCTTTGGAACTGCTGGTGGAGGAAGTCGCTGACGCCCTGGAGGCTGTCGAATTTGTAGGTGTTATGATGATAGATGAGGGAGTATGCCTCACGGTCGCCTTCGGTGCACTGCGCGAAGCAGTCGAAGCCGTAGTATTTGTGGACATAACGTACCTTCTCCTGTGCATTCTTCTCTATGGTCTCGTGGGTCTGAGGTAGTTGCTCCTTGCAACCGATGTCAGAGAGAGAGCGGACTTCGATATTTTCGCCCATGAGATTCTTAGCCTCATTGATGAGACGCTCATCGTTAGTGGCGAATGTGAGTATAGGCTTCTGATTCTTGAGTTTGCTCTTGATGGCGCTGAAACCATTTCCATATACGTTATTGACATTGCTGACGCAGAAGAAAGCGTAAGGATCGACGCGCTTGATAGCCTGCATGATGATATCCTGATAGCGGCGTGAGCAGATGCAGACGAGCATCTTACGCTCAGATTTGGTGTACCATCCGAATCCGTCGAGGACTGTGATGCCGAAGCCTTCCTCATTGATTTCGTCGGCAATCTTGGCATAGTTGCGAGAGTATATCTCGAAGCGCACCGCCTGGTGCATACGACGCATACAGGTGTCGAGTGTCACAGAGCATACAATCATGATGACGTAGCCATAGATGACGCGCTGTATGTCTTCGAATACGAAGTAACAGCTGGAGATGATGAGCACGTCGCATAGGAGGATAATCTGTCCGAGGCTGACATCCTTATACTTATTGACGATAGCTGCAATGATATCCGTTCCGCCCATCGAACCGTGGTTTTCGAAGCTGATACTGAGTCCGATACCGCAGAAGATCGGTCCGAGGATACACGCCATGAATATCTGGTCGCCACATACGTGAGGCCATTCTCCGGCAGAGTTTTGCAGCAGCAGTTGCCATGCCGAAAACCATAGCGTGGATGAAACGACGCCTGCTATGGTCTTGAAGCAGAATTTCCATCCCAATACCTTGATGGCAACGATGAGGAAACACGCGTTTATGACACCGAAGCTGATGGAAACCGGTATGTTAGTGGCGTAATATATGATGGATGAAATACCGCTGACGCCACCGATGGTGAGACCGTATGGGAGCATGAAGATAGAGACGCCTCCAGTGTAGATGAGCGTACCCAAGCATATCATGATGTAATCACGGATTTCGTAAAACGCCGTTGACTTGTTTTTGATCAGTTTGTCATTCATGGGTGTTTTTCTTTTTTTTTATGTTGTTATTTCTTTCTTTCTTCTATCCGCCGGTAACTTCTAAATGAAGAATGAAGAATGAAGAATGGGAGTTACCTTTTCTTTAGTGAAAAGTGAAGAGTGAAAAATCGCGCTGACGCGGTTATTAAATGAAGAATGTAGAATGAAGAATTCGGATTACGTTCTTCGGCTTGCGGTTTCTCATAGAGCCATACTCAAGAGAACAAGACTAACTCCCATTCTTCATTCTTCATTCTTCATTTGATAGAACTTACTTCACTACGATATTGATGATGCGACCAGGCACCACGATGGTCTTGATGATTTGCTTGCCATCGGTGTATTTCGCTGTGCGCTCATCGGCGAGGACGGTCTTCTCAGCATCCTCCTTGCTGATACCGGCAGGGAGCTGGATGGTGAAGCGGGTCTTGCCACAGAATTGCACAGGCATTGTAATCTCAGAGTCCTTCATCTTCTCCTCATCGTATGCAGGCCACTGGGCATCGCATACGCTGCCTTCGCAACCGAGGTTGTGATAGAGTTCCTCGGCGATGTGAGGCGCAAATGGAGCAATGAGGATAACGAGGCTGTGGAGGATTTCACGAGAGTGACACTTCTGCAGTTCGCCAACGGCAATCATGAATGCAGAGATGCTGGTGTTGTAAGAGAAAGTCTCTATGTCGCCAGAAACCTTCTTGATGAGCTTATGGAGAGACTTCTCCTGCTCGGCAGTAGGCGCATCGTCGGTAACCTGCCACTCCCCTGCTCTATCGTAGAAGAGTCCCCAGAACTTCTTGAGGAAACGGTGGCATCCGTCGATACCGTTGGTGTCCCAAGGCTTGGACTGCTCCACAGGACCGAGGAACATCTCATACATACGGAGAGTGTCGGCACCATATTTCTCTACAATCATGTCAGGGTTTACCACGTTGAACATGGACTTAGACATCTTCTCGACAGCCCATCCGCAGACGTACTGACCATTATCATTGAGGATAAACTCAGCATCGTGGTAGTCAGGGCGCCAGTTGCGGAACGCTTCCACATCGAGGATGTCACCGCTTACGATGTTGACATCGACGTGGATAGGAGTGACATCATAACCCTCCTTCTTGTCGAGAGATACGAAGGTGTTGGTGTCCTTGATACGATATACGAAGTTGGAGCGGCCCTGAATCATGCCCTGATTGACGAGTTTCTGGAAAGGCTCATCCTTCTTGCTCACGCCGAGGTCGAAGAGGAACTTATTCCAGAAGCGTGAATAGATAAGGTGACCAGTGGCATGCTCGCTACCACCTACGTAGAGATCGACGTTCTGCCAGTATTCAGCAGCCTCTTCAGATACGAGAGCCTTGTCGTCGTGCGGATCCATATAGCGGAGATAGTAGGCAGAAGAGCCAGCAAATCCCGGCATGGTATATAGCTCGATAGGGAACACGGTCTTGTTGTCGATGAGAGAATTTTCGACAATCTGTCTCTTCTCCTCGTCCCAAGCCCATTTCTTAGCGTTGCCGAGAGGCGGCTCACCGGTCTCAGTAGGGAGGAACTTATCCACCTGTGGAAGTTCAATAGGGAGGCACTCCTCAGGAATCATGGTAGGGATACCATTCTTATGATATACAGGGAACGGTTCGCCCCAGTAGCGCTGACGAGAGAAGATAGCGTCGCGGAGACGGTAATTGACCTTCACGCGTCCTATCTGATGCTTCTCTACGAAGACCTTTGTGGCCTGTATAGCGTCCTTGATATCGAGTCCATTGAGTGAGAGAGACTCACCATTATATTCCACTGCCTTTCTTCCAGCAGCAGGAGAATTGGTGACGATGCCTTCCTTAGCGTCGTAAGACTCCTCACTGATGTCAGCTCCCTCGACGAGAGGGATGATAGGAAGATTGAAATGCTTGGCAAAAGCATAGTCACGGCTGTCATGGGCAGGAACCGCCATGATGGCTCCGGTGCCGTATCCAGCGAGCACATACTCGGAGATATAGATAGGGCACTTATCGCCAGTGATAGGATTGATACCGTAAGCGCCTGAGAAAACGCCCGTTACGGTGTGGTCTATCATTCGCTCGCGTTCCGTGCGACCTTTGACATACTTAACATATTCATCGACGGCAGGCCGTTGATCAGCGGTAGTTACCATATCTACGAGCTCCGACTCAGGTGCGAGCACGAAGAAAGTAACGCCGAACATAGTATCTGCACGAGTGGTGAAGATGGTGAAAGAAGACTCCTGACCATCCACCTTGATCTGCACCTCAGTACCCTCGGAGCGTCCAATCCAGTTTTTCTGTGTCTCCTTGATAGAGTCGCTCCACTGTATAGTGTCGAGTCCGTCGAGCAGACGCTGGCTGTAAGCGCTGACGCGGAGGCACCACTGGCGCATCTTCTTCTGCTCCACAGGGAATCCGCCACGCACGCTGACACCATCCACCACCTCGTCGTTGGCAAGCACAGTACCGAGACCAGCACACCAGTTTACCATTGTCTCGCCCATGAAAGCGATGCGATAGTTCATGAGAGTGTCGCTCTTCTGCTTCTCGTCCATAGCGTTCCATTCCTCAGCAGAGAAAGAGAGCTCCTCGGAGCAAGCGGCAGAGATGCCCTCAGAGCCGTGCTTTTCGAAGTGAGCCACGAGGTCAGCGATAGGCTGAGCCTTCTGAAGCTTGGTGTCGAAATAAGAAGCGAACATCTTCTGGAAAGCCCATTGAGTCCATTTATAGTAGCCAGGAGCGCAGGTGCGCACCTCACGATCCCAGTCGAAAGAGAAGCCAATCTTGTCCAACTGCTCGCGATAGCGGTCGATATTCTGGAAAGTGGTCTTCTCCGGATGCTGTCCGGTCTGTATAGCATACTGCTCAGCAGGCAGTCCGTAAGCGTCATATCCCATAGGGTTTAGCACGTTGAAGCCCTGCAAGCGCTTGTATCTGGCATATATATCACTGGCGATATAGCCGAGTGGGTGGCCCACATGGAGTCCCGCACCTGATGGGTAAGGGAACATGTTGAGCACGTAGAATTTCTTTTTGTTTTTGTCTTCAGTGACATGATATGTGCCGTTTTTGACCCAATACTCATGCCATTTCTTTTCGATTTCGTTGAAATTATATTCCATTGTTTTATTTTGTTGTCTTGTTGTTTTGTTGTTTTGTTGTTTTGTTGTCTTGTTGTTACAGAAAGACAGCTGCAATCTTGCGTAGTTTACTGAGGCGATTGATGAGCATCTTGTTTTCGCGTGATGACTGTAGATTGTAGTCCGTCTGCATACGTAGAAGCATGTCAGCATTTATGCCGAGGACAGTCTCCATGATGAGTGCGAGTTCGGCAGTGACGGCACGTTTTCCATTCAGCACTTCATTGAATGCAGTATATGATAGCCCGGTCTTTTCAGCAAAATCTTTCTGCTTGATATTTCGGCATTCCAATTCCTCCTTTAGCAGTTCACCTGGATGGTAGGGACGGAATGGTTTCATTTCAGATGCTTTTGGTCTCATTTTTTAATATTGTAAATCATCAGATACCATAATAGTCATAAGTGCCATGAATGGCAATCAGCACATAGCCGAAGAATCCATTGTCAAGCTTCAACCCTTAATGGCGAAGAAATTCTCTGACATAATACCCAGGGTGTTGCCCTGGGCTATATTCTTTTGGGCTGACAGCCCTTTCTCTACCATTAGTGACACTTTTGTTAGTTCACTTTTTTTGAGTGATTTATTAGACTTTTCTATGGTCTTTTCTAATTCCAGTGCAAAGGTAATACAATATCATTTAATTCACAAATTTTGTGAATATTATTTGATTGATATTACTCTTTTTGAGTAATTTATATGCTAATTTACAATGTAAAAGAAGAGTTTCTGAAGAAAAATTAGTAATTTTGCATTTTATATAAAGATAATAAAACAACAAGACAAGAAAACGACATAGAAATGGCAAAGAAAAGCGGCGAACTGACGCCGATGATGAAACAGTTCTTCGACCTCAAAGCAAAGCACCCGGATGCGTTGCTGCTCTTCCGTTGCGGCGACTTCTACGAGACCTACTGCGATGACGCAGTGGATGCCTCTCGCATACTCGGTATCACGCTGACCAGAAGAAACAATGGAGCGACACAGGGAGACGCCATGGCAGGATTTCCACACCATGCACTCGACACCTATCTGCCACGACTGATAAGGGCAGGAAGGAGAGTGGCGATATGCGACCAGTTGGAAGATCCAAAACTGACAAAGAAACTTGTCAAGAGAGGCATCACAGAGCTTGTCACACCAGGCGTGGTGATGAACGATAACGTGCTGGAAAACAATAAGAACAACTTTCTATGCGCATTGCATTTCGGTAAGTCAGCCTGCGGAATATCATTGCTCGATATTTCAACAGGAGAGTATCTCGTCGATGAAGGAACATTCGAATATGTCGATAAACTCATAACCAATTTCCAGCCGAAGGAAGTAATCATCGAGAGAGGCAAAAAGCACTTCTTCGAAGATAACTTCGGCACAGGGTTCTTCACCTACGAGATGGACGACTGGGTCTTTACCGACCAGACAGCCCGACAGAAGCTCAACGCACACTTCAATGTCAAGTCGATGAAGGGATTCGGAGTGGAAAACCTCAAGACAGGACTCATTGCGGCAGGAGCCATACTGCAATATCTGGAGATAACGCAGCATACCCATATCGGACATATCATCCGACTGAAACGCATTGACGCAGAGAGATATGTGCGACTGGATAACTTCACCGTGCGCAATCTGGAGATACTCGACTCCATGCAGCAGGATGGAGCCAACCTCATCAGCGTCATCGACAAGACCGTGTCGCCGATGGGAGCACGACAGCTGCGCCGACTTGTGGTCTTCCCACTAAGAGAAAAGAAGAGGATAGACGAGAGACTCGACGTGGTCGATTATATGTTTCGTGACCCAGAGTTCCGCTGCGGCATCGACGAGCAGTTGCAGACCATAGGCGACCTTGAGAGAATATCATCAAAGATAGCCACAGGAAGAGTGAACCCAAGGGAGGTAATACAGCTCAAGAACGCCCTCGCGGCACTCGAACCAATACGCAATATGTGCGCCGAAGCAGACCTCGACGTGCTCAACAGAATAGCAGACCTCATCAATCCGCTTACCCAACTCAGAGAAAAGATAGAGCATACGGTGAACCCAAATCCGCCACTGCTGGTCAATAAGGGCGACGTAATACGCAACGGAGTAAACCCAGAGCTCGACGAACTGCGAGAGATAGCATACTCAGGAAAAGACTACCTGCTCAAGATGCAGAAGGAAGAAGCCGAGAAAACAGGCATCTCATCGCTCAAAATAGGATATAACAACGTATTCGGATATTACCTCGAAGTGCGTAACACATTCAAGGACAACGTGCCACCAGAATGGATAAGAAAGCAGACACTCGCACAGGCGGAGCGCTATATCACACAGGAACTGAAGGAATACGAAGAGAAAATCCTTGGTGCGGAAGACAAGATACTGGCTCTCGAAGCCAAACTGTATGCCGACCTCGTCGCTTTCATGCAGCCATTCATCAGCGAGATGCAGATGGATGCGCAGATGGTGGGCAATCTCGACTGCTTGCTCTCATTCGCCAAGGTGTCACTGGAGAATAATTACATACGTCCCGTAATCGAAGACAGCAACGTGCTCGACATCAGAGGTGGACGACATCCCGTGATAGAGAAATATCTACCTGTGGGCGAAAGCTACGTGCCTAACGACGTGAAGCTCGAAGCACCGTCAGCCAAAGGCGAAGAGAAAGCAGGGGAAGTCACTCCGCAGATAATGATTATCACAGGTCCGAACATGGCTGGTAAGTCAGCATTGCTCCGCCAGACAGCGCTGATAGTGCTCATGGCGCAGATAGGATGCTACGTGCCGGCAGAGAGCGCACGCATCGGTATAGTGGACAAGATATTCACCCGTGTCGGCGCAAGCGATAATCTCAGCGTCGGAGAGTCCACCTTTATGGTAGAGATGACCGAGGCGGCTAATATCCTCAACAACGTGACCGACCGCTCGCTCGTGCTCTTCGACGAACTCGGACGTGGCACATCGACCTACGATGGCATATCAATAGCCTGGGCTATAGTGGAGTATCTCCATGAGCATAGTGGCGCAGAGGCTCGCACGCTCTTTGCCACCCACTATCATGAGCTCAACGAGATGGAGAAGCACTTCGCGCGAATACGTAATTATAATGTGTCGGTGAAGGAGATAAATGGCAAGATAATCTTCTTGCGCAAGCTCGTAAAAGGTGGCAGCGAGCATTCATTCGGTATTCATGTGGCGCAGCTTGCCGGTATGCCGCATACCATCATCAAGCGTGCCAACATCATCCTCAAGGCATTGGAGGAAGAGGGCAATCAGGTAGGCTCTGCTGGAAAGCCGGATATGGAGAATGTGACGGCGCGTGCCAACGCCCAAGCACAGTTGAGCTTCTTCCAGCTCGATGACCCTGTGCTCTGTCAGGTGAGGGATGAAATCCTCGGTATTGACGTCAATAACCTCACCCCTCTTGAGGCTCTCAATAAGCTTTCGGAGATAAAGAAGATTGTGGATCCGAGGTGAGAGTTTGCTTTTGTGAAAAGTGAAAAGTGAAGAGTGAAAAGTGAAAAATCGCGCTGACGCAGTATGGTATTTACTTGAATTGCAATACCTGGCAGGCGATTTTTCACTTTTCACTTTTCACTCTTCATTAAAGAAGAAAACGTATCTGTCCTCCCCCTCAC
>SAMEA104315432__coassemble_1212_pt1 | contig 10502 bp, 5 predicted proteins | sample SAMEA104315432__metabat2_low_PE_031 | metagenome-assembled genome bin SAMEA104315432 (sample SAMEA104315432) | gut metagenome | biome: Monkey gut; feature: monkey-associated habitat; material: faeces | place: China | collected 2013
ATGCGCACTCGCACGTGTGTATGCGAGCTATGAAGTTTTAGCGGACAACAATAAAAAATAATCAATGAAAAAGTATTTATTGGTTCATGCTTTTCTATTACATTTCGGAGCATCAACTGTGTATGGACAGACAAACTTGTCTGACATGGCGATTGCATCTTCCGATAGTTTGCAGAAAAGCAGGATCCGTTATTTCTCCCCAGGCAAAGGTGGAGAAGACAGAGTGTGGGACTTCTCAAAGAAACTTTCTTCAAAGGAGTCTTTCCAAGTGATGTTCATGAAGGACAGCACAGGTGTGCTATCTGTCATTGAACCAGGCAAGATCAGCTACTATCATTCAACCCCAGATTCCCTCATTCTCATTGGAAGTGAGTCTCCATTGGAAAAACGAGAGTATGTCAGGAAGAAGATTTCAAAGTGCTTCCCTCTTGAGTTCGGAGACTCCGTCAGCAGGAGATACAGATGTGAAGGTGTGTACTGTGGTAACCATCCGTTCCGTGAGGTTGGAACAACAACAGTGAAGACTGATGCCAGTGGCTCTATTGTTTTGGCAGAGAATGACACCGTGTGGAATGTGCGAAGAGTGCATACTATCGACACCTATTCTATTTGTATGGACATCAATGTAGCTGCCCTTGACACCGCTGAACTTACTCAGGTTATTGACGAGCGTTACGAGTGGTATCTGCCAGAGTCACAGTACCCAATCATAGAAGATGTGACCAGTACCACATATCTTAACATGGACACAATCGGTACCACAAGATATGCCTATTGTAATCTTCCAGAGGATAAGGTGGCATACTACATCACTACTGAAGAAGAGAATGCAACGGATGAAATTGACAATTCTTTCGATGAAGAGATGGCGGAGCCTGATATTATCCACTACAACATGGAGACGAAAGGCGGTATTGTCAGCATCACCTACGACCTTGATGCTAATGCCACTATCGGCACCATCGTTGCCAGTCACATGGGTATGACCTACAGACACAAGGAGTGGACACAGAAAGCTGGACAAGGATATTCTGCACAGATAGATTGTAACGGATTACGAAAAGGAACGTATATCCTCTATATTAACGTTAACGGAAAAGTTTATAGCGAGAAAATTACATTATGAGGTTTGAAAATAGAATGAACAAAATATTATTACTGACGTCAGGTGTACTATTGTCTGTTCTATCCACTTGGGCTGATGATAATTCTAAAGCTGGTTTGACACCTAAAATGCTGAGACCAGATTTTACAAATTTGACCCCAGAGGCTGCATCATTAGGTAAATTTGGATCTTTTCAAGTGTCAGAGTATTCAGGAAATGCTAGTATCTCTATCCCTTTGTACACGGGAAAGTCTGGCAGTGTATCACTACCAATCAGTTTGAACTATGATGGCTCTGGTATCAAGGTAGAGCAGGATGCTACAATGGTTGGACTGGGCTGGAATATTAGCTATGGTGGAATGATAAGTCACATCATTTGCGGAGAGGATGATTTCCGTGAGACCACAGGTTATACAAGTTATTGCCAGAACTATTGGAAAGGAAAATTCCAGACTGTGCCAAAAGATCAGCCATGTCAGAGTCTCGAATTTATTAACCACCAATTTTATGTGGATCCGCATGGGTACGATGCTGGGTGGGGTCCTTACCACGAAGATCAGTTCTCCCTGCACGACAGAATATCTAGAGGATATGACACTCCTGATGTCTTCCAGGCAAGTTTTTGTGGGCACAATGTATCTTTTATTATAGAGAAAAGAATAGGAACTGAGTCAAATGACCTCTTTCCAGTAGTTGTTCTGGATGACAATGCAAATAAATATAAAATATCTTATAAGATGGATTTGACCATTTGTGGCAACAAGTATCCATCTTCTTTTACGATTACCGATGATGAGGGAATAAGCTTCGAGTTTAGCGCATATAGCGAAAATGTTTTCTCGAATGAACATAAGGATTCTTATTATCTGACAAAAGTGTATGGACCAGACGGCGCAAATGGTAAAAGCGTAATTACCATTGAATATGATCAGTCTTCTACCACTTTCTTTGGATCTGGTAGCCGTATTGCTCGTAAAAATCACCAATCAAGTGCAGAGCATGTAAATTATAATAAAAACGACATGCCAAATGCGAATGATCCAGCTTTTGAAAACCAGTACAACAGATTGGTTGGCAAAATTAAAGAGAGTTATAGTCAGCCTATAGGCTGTGATGAAAATGGGTACAGTTATAAAGTTTACCCTAAAAAAATAAGTACAGCGCAGGAGACGATAGTTTTCAATCTTGGAAACAGAGATGATTTGAAAAATGCCAAATGCATATCTTCTGTCATCATAACCTCAAAGGCAAACAGTTCTACAAGAAGGATAGACTTTTCATATGGTTATTTTTATGAGAACACACCACTTACGGGGTATTCTGGAAAGCGTTTACAACTCACAGGAGTGACTATAGACGATCAGAAATATAAGTTTGAGTATGATAGTCAAAAACTTCCAGCATTCTCTTCCTATTCAAAGGATTACTGGGGTTATTACAATGGTGCAAATCCAAATGATTCCAAATTTATAGCCTGTACACCTGCTTATTCGATTTCTACAACTGGCATGGTTAGCCCAATAGAACATTTGGACGGGTCAAACCGATTGGCATCAGAAAAACTGTGTAATGTAGGAATGCTGAAGAAGGTCATCTATCCTACGGGTGGTTATACTCAATATGAATATGAAATACACCGTTTTAATGATAAATACTATTATCCTGATGCAAATAATAGCAAGATAGCGTTTCCTATGGATTCTTCATACAGTAATAGCTTAAATCTACATGGAACAATGCTCAAAAAGGAGACTTTTAAATCTGCTTCAGATAAACTTGAATTGGTAATTTCTGGCATATTAAAAAATACGTCAGATAAATTGATTGTGAAAGTGTCGGATTCCTCCTCGGGAAAACTCATTGGGACATTTTCTTATAATGGTGTAACAAATCCTCAAATTAGTGCAACAAACAAGTTGTCACTTACTATTGGAAATAACTACACAATAGAGGCGGAACTAACAGCTTCAGCATCAAGTGGTTCTTCTACTCTCGCTTCTTGCACATACAAATATGAAGTTGCCAATCCAAACAATTCTACAAAAGCAGGTACAAGTGATGAGAATGGAGGCTATTCCATTGGTGGCGGCTTGAGAATCAAGACAATTAAGAATTATGATTATAATGGCACATACCTGAATGGTGTTAAATATGAATATAATGGTGGTAAACTGTTGTGTCCAACAGTGCAATTAGAGAAACATTACGTTGATTTGACGTGGATGTATATATGTTGGCCTGCAGGTGATCCTATAGCCGGCTATCCAGCATGGGATTTAACAGCAAAATTTTCGTTCAACTACGCAAATACAGAGCCTTCGTATTTATTTGTATGTTCAATGGGCATTCCTGCAACAGTCGGATATGACCAGGTTTCGAAAAATGAAATAGATAAGAATGGCAATGTTCTAAGAAAGACGGTCCTTGATTTCCACAATTATGGATACATAACAGAAGATGGTAACACTAATGCAATTAACTCAAGAATGCAGAACATTTTCTTTTTCAATAGTTACTACAGTAACAATCCAGCCTATACTCAAGGGCATCTGAATGGAAAAATAAAAAAAGAGACCAGATATTCTGACAAAGGAACTATCACGTATGCCGCTGGGTATTCTTATGAATGTGTCAAACAAGGATCTGTTGTATATCCAAAATGTTTCCCTAACTTCATTCCTGGCTTGCATTACTATGATGCAAAGTTTGATCTGGCTTTCTACAGAAAATTCATTGCTTGGAGCTATCTTACAGGTAAAACCGAGACTTTATATGACAATAATGGAAAAGTGATTTCAAATACTACGTCCTCTTATTCGTATAATCCATCAAACTATCAGGTATCTGAACAAAAAGCAAGCGATGGTCAGAACACTTCACTTACTCACTATTATTATCCTATGGATGGTGGCAACAAATCATCAGGTCTGTCAAATCTAACAAGCAAGCACATAATCGGTGAAGTTACCTCTATTGACACATATAAGAATAATAAGTTCGTGGGTGGAAGCAGATATGATTTTACGCTTAATGCCAACTTGCCAGTGGTAAATAAATGCTATTCTATACTTCCGAATTCCAGCAAAACGCCAATCCTTGAAATGAATGTTACAGCCTGGGATGGCCATGGCAATATTCGCGAATACAAGCAGAAGAATGGAACTCCAGTTACGGTTCTATGGTCGTATGACCATCGCTATCCTGTTATGGAAATAGCAGGCAAGACTTATTCTGAGATTTTGGCTGTAGCTTCAAGTTCAATAACCAGTTTGGAATCTCTACCAATAAACGGCTCTGTCAACGGCTCTGTACAGTCACTATACAATTCGCTTAAGAACAATACAAATCTCAAAGATGCGTATGTTACGGCAATTATCTACGATGGACAGTTCAATGTTGCATGTGTAATGAATCCAAACGGTTATATAAACTACTATAACCGTGACAGTTTTGGAAGATTATCGAGCGTAGTTGACCCAACCAGAGGAATCCTCCAGAGATATGATTACAACTACAAGAACAAATAAAAATGATAAGAATAAAACAATTACTGACTCTCTTTGCTTTTGTCCCTGCTTTAAGTCTGGCTCAGACTACAACAGATACAGTAAACTATGTCAAGACTGAAACAATGCTTGATGCAAGTGGAACAAATTCCGTGAAAGCCGTCCAGTATTACAACGGACTTGGCTATCCGACCATTGCCGTAGCTAATACCGGCGACGAGGGTGAGACTGCCTATTCATTGGTCACCTATGACGCTCTTGGACGCGAAGAGCGTAAGTTCCTGCCTGTATCCACGGACAAGTCCATCCTTTATAAGACACCAGACGTAATCACCCAAGAATCGCAGTCATCTAATGGGTATGGCGACAATGCGGCATATTCACTGACCAAGTATGATGCCCTGGACAGACCGGTTTCAGTCACCACGGCAGGTAGCGCCTTTGCCAGCAAACCGTCCAAGATCGACTACTCAGCAAATGCCGCTAATGAGGTCATCTGCTATGGCGTAGGTAGCACCAATAACCTCACTCAGAATTCTTTCTATCCTACAGGGAAACTGGCCAAGGAAACCAGCACGGATCCAGACGGAAAGAAGGTTGAGACGTACAAGGATTTTTTCGGCAATGTCATCCTGCAGCGTGTCGGTGGAACACTCTGCACATATTATGTCTATGACGATCTCGGTCACCTTCGCTTTGTCCTTCCGCCAAAATACCAGACAGAGAAAGACATTGCCAAGACAGGCTACGAATACCGCTATGATGACAGAGGCCGTGTCGTTTACAAGAAACTTCCAGGAGCAGAGTATTGCGAATACAATTATGACGATGCAGACAGGATGATCTGCTATCAGGATGCTGAAATGCGTAATGCTGGGAAGAAGCGTTTCTTCGTCTATGACAAGTTCAACCATCTTGTCATTCAGGGAATGTGTACTGCATGCTACCAGTCGGGGACTGTGCAGAATGCCACCTTTTCCTCTTCAGACAATGGCATACTTGGAACTGGATATGTCCTGCCATCAGCCTTTACTTCAGCATTGGCTGGTGCCGTGCTGGAGATTGCAAACTACTATGACGGCAATCAGAAGAACATCAAGTCAACGGCAAAAGTATATCAATACCTCGCAGGTATCCAGCAGTCTACATCGAATAACGAACAGAAAGGCATGCTGACGGCAACTGTCTCTGCGGCAGCGTACGGGCAGTTCGTCGCACAGACCATGCTGTATGACATCAGGGGAAACCTCATAAATACCCAGTCAAAGGAGATCGGTGGAAAGCTTGTGTCAAACAAGTGCACATACTCGTTTACCAATAAGCTTGAGACCTCTGATATAAGTGCGAATGTCTATGGTGGATCATTCACGCTTAAGCATGTATATGGATACAACAGATATGTTGATACCAAAGAGACGTACTCGCTCACTGTGAATCACGGTACAGCCAACAGTACCTCATTCAGATATGACCTGGATAAATTAGGCAGAATGACAAAGGTTACCCGTAATGGGCTGCCTGCAGCAAAGCAAGATGTATCCTACACCTATGACATGCATGGATGGCTTCAGAAGATTGTCACCAATAGTTTTACAGAGGAGCTCTACTATGCAAGTGACGAAGGAACAAAGTATTACAATGGCAATATCAGCAGCATCAAGTGGAAGGATAATACATCTACGTCATACCGTGGATATAAATACACCTACGATATAGCCAACAGAATGACCGCTGGCACCTATGGCGAAGGAAGTTCTCTCACGACAAACGTGGACAGATACAGTGAGAGAATGGGCTACGATGCCAACGGCAATATTACATCGATCTCACGCTATGGCAAGAAGTCCTCAGGCTATGGCTTGATGGACAACCTTACCATCACATACAGCGGCAATCAGTTATCAAATGTCTCAGAAACGGTTGCTGACTATGACTATTCCGGATCTTTTGAATACAAGAAGGCTAAGGGCTCGCAGTACATGTACAACAGGAACGGTTCCCTTATTGCTGATAAGAGCCGAGGCATCGTGTACATCACATACGACTTCAACAACAATCCCAAGCAGATATACTTTGACAACGGCAACGTGACAAAGTATGTCTACAGTGCCTCTGGTGAGAAGCTTCGCGTGGTTCACTACACGGCAAAGCCAAACATCACAAGACAATTTGGCAGACTTCCGGCAGAGCTTACGATGGCACAAATTTTGCAGAGTGATTCTACGGATTACCTTCTTGGAGGAAGTCTTGTCTTGAAGAATGGCAAGATAGACAAATACCTGTTTGAGGGCGGATATTGTCAGGCGACAGCAACAGGGGCATATACAGATACTTTCGCCTTCCACTATTATAACCAGGACCATCTCGGCAATAACCGAGAGATAGTGGATCCAAGCGGCAATGTGGTTCAGGTGACGAACTACTATCCATTCGGTGCGCCATATGCTGATGTTTCTGCTGTTAAAGGTGCAAACCTCCAACAGTATAAGTACAACGGTAAGGAACTCGATACAATGCATGGTCTGAACTCTTACGATTATGGGGCACGACAAGACGATCCTATACTCGGAAGATGGGATAGAATTGATCCATTATGTGAGGTTGATTATAATATTTCACCTTATGCTTTCTGTGGCGGGGATCCCATTAATAGAGTCGATAAGGATGGAAGAATATTGGAGACCGTTTGGGATGCAGGAAATTTACTTTGGGATGTTGGTTCTGCAATATACAATCATGCAACGGGAAGCCATGAAGCTGCTAAAGCCAATTGGTCTGATGCAGGTTTAGATCTTGCAGCAACATTGATTCCTGGTGTCCCTGCTGGTGCAACAAAATTGTTTAAGGCAGCAAATAAGGCTGCAGATGTAGCTAAAACTGCAGACAAGGCTGTAGATGCCACTAAGGGATTAAAAAATGCGGCAAAAATCAAAGAAGGTCTAACATATGAAAAAGAGTCATTGAAAGCTTCTAAAAAAGCAGGAAAAAATGTTACATCACAAGTTCGACTCGTTCCAGAGAATGGAAAAGGCAATGTTAAGTTTAATAGAACAAATTCAGACCAATTAATAAAAAATAGTGATGGTACATATAGTATCGTTGAAACAAAATTGTCTTCTAAAACACCTTTGTCAAAAGGCCAAAAGGCAGTTCAGAAACATGTCAATCAAGGAAATGGGGTGTTTGAGGTTAGGTCAAATAAAGGTGGTCTAAGTAAAGGTGACAAAATTCAAGTCAAAGAATACCGACGTGAAAACAAATACAATTAGAATCAAATAAAAGAAATTTTACTTATGAACAAATCATTAATTGATAAAATAATAGAAGAAATAAAAACAGATTCGTTCTTTGAAAAATTTAAATATAAGAGATCTGAAATGGCAATGTATCGCAACTTCAATGATGCTTATTTATACATTGGATTAGAGCATTGGAGAGATTATGATACGGAAGAGCTTGTCATCAGTCCAATTTATGGTAAGCACTTCAATGTACTTACAAAATGGTTTGAAAAATTCAGTTTTAAAACTTTAAAGGACCAAAGAAATAATCCAAATTTTTACTACTCAAACAAGGCATTTGGATTAGACGAAACAATTAGTTTTAAGTACGATCTCTCTGATTTTGAAATCAAAATCGATTATCTGAAAAGAACACTAAAAGAATGTATGACAACTGTAGCAAAAAGTTATGAAACTTTAGAAGATTACTATTGTCTTGATATAGCACCCATTTTGAAAGGAGAACTAGAATTACCTGATGTAGGAGCAGATTGGGTCTTTATAGACCTCACGTTAGCATATCTTGTTCATCCTGAAAAATATCCGGAATTCAAATCAAAAATGCTTGGTCATATTGATTGGATGCACAGACGCAATGAACCTAATATTAAAGAATATTACGACAAACTTGATGAGATAATCTCATACATGGAGAATAATATAAAATTGTCGTGACGTGTCCTAGTAGTCTGTAAAGTCTAAAAGTTGACAAACCACTATATCCCCGATAGCAATCCACTGTGTATAATTTATATTTGTAAGTTATTGAATATTAGTTAATTATCTTGCATATGTCGTATATTTTTTGTACCTTTATAGTTGATTATCAAATACTTTCAATCAACTATGCCGAAGCAAAAATACAACATAGCCCTCACACTCAAAGAACAAAAAAAGCTCAAAGCGATAGTATCAAAAGGTGTAAGTCCTGCTCGCACCATAAGACGCGCCAACTTGTTGTTGAAATACGCTGCTTGTGGAAATGACAACATAAGTATCTCCAAATTTCTTGATGTCGTAGGACTGTCCAAAGCCACATTACACAAGATACTCAATGACTATCAAGAAAGAGGAATTGACTGTATATATCGCAAAAAGCGCAAGACACCTCCAGTGGAAGCAAAGATTACGGGTGAGGTGGAAGCGCATTTGATAGCCCTCGCCTGCCATACACCTCCAGAGGGATACTGCAAGTGGACACTCAGATTATTGTCAGAAAGAATGGTACAAATGAAATATATCGATAGCATAAGCCACACATCTGTAGGAAATGTAATGAAGAAGAACTGTTTAAAGCCACACCTTGTCGAGGAGTGGTGCATTCCCAAAGAACAAAGTGCAGACTTTGCAGCCTGCATGGAAGATGTATTGGAGGTGTACAGCCGTCCGTATGACAAGGCTTATCCTGTTTTATGCATGGATGAGAAGCCTTTGCAACTGTTGGCTGAAGCTCGTAGCGGACATCGTAAGAAAAATGGTGCATACATACAAGACAGCGAATATGTGCGCAACGGCACTTGCAGCATATTTCTGTTTACCGAGCCACTTTCCGGATTTCGCTATGCAACAGCCTTAGAGCGCCGTACAAAAACAGATTGGGCTAAAAAGATGAAGTTTGTCGCAGACACATTCTACCCTGATGCAGAGAAGATAATTTTGGTATGCGACAACCTGAATACTCATGACAAAAGTTCGTTCTACGAAGCCTTTACTCCATCTGAGGCTTTGCGACTTGCCAAACGCTTTGAGTTTCATTACACTCCGAAGCACGGAAGTTGGCTTGATATTGCAGAGATAGAGTTAGCCGCATTATCCAAACAATGTCTTGGCAAACGAAGAATCGACAATTTAGAGACGCTTAATTCTGAGATAGCCAAATGGCAGCAAGACAGGAACGAAAGGCAAAAAAGTGTGGACTGGCAATTTACGGTCGAGAATGCAAGAATCAAGCTCAAACAATTGTATCCAATTGTCAACTTTTAGACTTTACAGACTACTAGAGTATGAGCTAATATATGATGGTGGTACTGTCTTCCAGACAGATCTCCCTTACTTTATTAATACCCGAGACTTCGTCCCGGGTTACTCTCGCTGCGCTCGGCATAGTTATTGCAATGTAAAAGCATAGTTATTACCTCCTAATAACATAGCTTTTACCTCCTAATAGCATAGCTTTTACATAGAGCCCTTCCCCACCCCTGACTGGAGAGGTTTTCCTTTGGTTAGGGGCTAATTGCTGGAGTGTATTGGAGTGAAACATTACAAAATTAACATCTATTCACAACTTTTCGACTATTATTCTCTAAAAATATTTTTTGTCGTTTGTAATTCCACCCTTCCACCACGCGGAGGTTATTCATCTAAGTATCAATGCGTTAGACATGGTGGAATTACAGGTGGAATTAGGGTGGAACTTCACGTAATTCCACCCTAATTCCACCACTAATTCCACCTCATATAATCCATTGATTATCAAAATGATAACTACAGCAAGGTGGAAGGGTGGAATTACAAACGACAAAAAATATTTTTCTGAAAAAAAGCAGGAAAAAGTAGTAACTACTCAGGTAGGTTTGTCGTACTTCCCCATGCACGACTTCCCTCGTTGCA
>SAMEA104315432__coassemble_1419_pt1 | contig 9523 bp, 5 predicted proteins | sample SAMEA104315432__metabat2_low_PE_031 | metagenome-assembled genome bin SAMEA104315432 (sample SAMEA104315432) | gut metagenome | biome: Monkey gut; feature: monkey-associated habitat; material: faeces | place: China | collected 2013
CCAGTGCTCTTGATAAACTGTGCGACATATATCCACATCATGCTTGGATGCTCCATCTTTGCGATGACGTAAATCATAATCATGCCTACGATAGCAGCTCCGAGGAAGATGTAGAACATATTCTTCTTGCCCACAGCCTGCTTGATGACAGGGACGAGAGGCATGAATATAAACGAAGGAATGGAGCCGAGAGCCATAAAGACAGACAGTTCGGCGGCAGTGCCGTGCATATTGCAATTCATGAAATAAGCACCGGCAGCATTGCCTATTGACATCATAGCGAAGGCAGTGATAAAGAAGAAAGCAATAACGCGGAGAGGACGATTGTGGAGAAACTCCATCCATAGGTCGCTGACTTTCACGTTCTCACTCTCAGAAGCGTCCATCACAACCTTTTCCTTACACTGCGAGAAGCAGAAGAAAAGGAGGCACATACCCACGATGGCATAGATACACATGGTGGTAAACCATGCCTTAGGTTCCTTAGGCAGTCCATCACTCTGTGAGACAGCAAACCATGATATGACGAGCGGAAGACCGGAATTGACAGCCAGTCCGCCGATGTTTGCCATAAACATACGGACGGAAGTCAAGACGGTAATCTCGTGAGTGTCGCGTGTAAGGGAAGAATTGAGAGCGCCGTAAGGCACATTGATAAAGGTGTAGAGCAACGTCATTGCGATGTATGTGATGTAAGCATAGAGCAATGACGGCGCGAAACCATCGTAGAAACACAGTATGGCGAAGCCGGAAAGCGGCAGTCCTACATAAATAAGGTACGAGCGATATTTGCCAAGAGAAGGATTACTCTTGTCAATGAGTGCTCCTACGATAGGATCCCAGATGACATTAGCGACGTTTCCTACGGTAAACATCACAGAGACAGCCAATGGGTCGAGACCATAGATGTCAGTGTAGAAGAAGAGAAGATAGGTACAAGTGACCTGAAAGATGAGGTTCTGAGCGAGGTCGCCAGATCCGAAGCCGATGCGCTGCATCCAATTGAGTTTGTAGAAACCCTTTAGATTGTTGTTTTCTGCCATAGTGCTAATATGTATGTTTTAGTAATTATCTCGGTAATCGAAAGATAAGAGTAGGTTCTTGCTTTTGCAAAGTTAGTACTTTTCTTTTAGAAAAAAAACTCAACAGAAGCCATCAGGGCGTATTTGATACTTTTATATAAGTATTTGTTATTTCAGGAAAAATATCAAGGAAAAGGAAATGAAAAAGAGAAGTCACTGCGAAATGACCCCTCTTTTTGCAAAAAACCCGATGAAATGGGCGTTTTTTGACGTTCCTGTATGATGATTATGGTAGTTTTCTGATGTCAGCACGAGTGTAGTTGTCCATGTCGAGCTTATACTTCATAAGGTCATCGAGCTTATGTCTTGGAGCCGGACAATCTATCGGGAAAGGCATCTTGGAGAACTGCTGGAAATAGAGCAGGCAAGCATCGCGCCACCACCATGCGTCTTTGGCTTGACGGTCGAAGCATTCGAGCTGTTCCTCATACTGCGTCTCACTGATGTAAGGCTTCATCTCTCTCCATATTCTGGCGAAAGCCTCTGCTTCGCGCACTCCTTGATCGTAGGTGTGGCAGAGCGCATCCCACATGGTCTCGCCATTGTGCATACGATGATTCCATGCTACGTGATGAAACCAGAGCAGCAGCTGCTCAGGACAAGTTTCCACCTTATTATATATATTATAAAGGGAATCAGGGTAAAGGCGTGCATTTCCCGACCCTATATTGACGCCGAAACCTGGTTTGACATCATGAAACTCTCCATCGTATGTGCGATTGAAGCCCAGTCCCTGTGCGTCCGCCTTATGATAATACCAGGGTTGCCAGTCGTCTCGTCCGCCCTTTATGTTGCACCATGGTTCAGGACCGTAATGATGGCCAGCGGCGAAGATGTGATGAAGTCCGAGCGGCATCATGTATCTTACCACCGCCTCATGGCTTTCCAGAAGCACTCTTGTCATCGGATTGATAAACCGTGGGTCGGTGGTGTCGAAATTCTTTGCAAGCCATTCGCGCGCTATAGTCTCCTTGGAGAGCGAGAGATTGCTGGCAAGCTTGCCGAAAGCGTACCAGTTTGCCTTGGTCATCTCCGAGCCACACCAGTTTTTCATGTCGCCTACATTAGATACGCCAGCAATGCCGACGATATTTTCGGTAGGATGGCGTAGCAGACTTATCATGTTATCATCGAACGGCATGAAGCAGGTGTGTATGCTTTCGCCCGTGTATTCCTGCGTCAGTTGCACCTCAATCATCATCTTTGTCTTCTTCATGGCAAAGAGAAGAGGGTTTACAGGCTCACGTGGCTGGAAATCTACAGGGCCCAATTTGATTTGGATAATGACGTTATCGCGGAACAGACCATCGAAAGGCATAAACTCATCGTAAGCCTGAGAAGCACGGTCGCCAGCTTTTGGGGAATAGACGAAGGCGCGCCACATCACGATAGGCTGGGCTGTCTTGCCCTCAAGTCCGGCATTTCGCCATCCTTTGGTCAAGGCATCAGCGAGCATATTGGCACCATCGGTATGATTTCTGCCGTAATCCATCGGACCAGGCTGGCCCTCCGAGTTGGCTTTTACGAGGAAACCTCCGAAGTCGGGTATGAGAGAATATATCTCCTTAGCCTTCTTTGCCCACCATTGCTGCACTTTCTTGTCAAGCGGGTCAGCGGTTTTTAGTCCGCCAAGAACCTTTGGCGAAGCGAAATTGACGGAGAGATAGACCTTTATGCCGTAAGGGCGTAGTGCGTCGGCTATGCGCTTTGTCTCTTTGAGCTTGTTTTTAGAAAGCATCAATGGCTTAGCATTGACATTATTGAGCACAGTGCCGTTGATGCCTATTTCCTGATTTATCCTGCCGTATTCCTTTATTTTTTCGATGTTGGCTTGTTTGCCAGAAATCCAGAAGATGCTGTGTCCGGCAAATCCACGCTCGATGGTGCCGTCGGGATTGTCCCAATGATTGAGCAGGCGCAGTCCGTATGCCTGCTGTGCACTCACGCTAATGGTGCAGAGAAAAGTCGCCAGTAGGGTGAGGATGATGGATAGATTTTTTCGCATTGTTGTTGTTTTTTCTGTTGTTGTTTATGTTTGTTTGGGTAGTCGAATTTCTTATAATAACGTGGGAATGGGGCTTTTATTGTGATATTCTTCAATGAAGAATCTTATAAATGAAGAATGTAGAATGAAGAATGAAGAATGGCTGACGCCGTTGCGGCTTCTAACTAACGTCAGCCGGTAACGCGGCTGACACAGGGGCTCCTCTCTTTTAGTGAAAAGTGAAGAGTGAAAAATCGCGCTGACGCGGTTGTGGTTTCTAACTAACTTCAGCCGGTAATGCGGCTGACGCAGTGGCGCTATGCTTGCGGAATGGGAGGACGGAAAAATGGAACAAAAGGAGGATGGGAGGGATATCGGAATGAGGAAATTATGATATTGGGAGGCAAAAGCATAGATATTACAATGCAAAAGCATAGCTTTCAGGCTGTAATAACTATGCTTTTACTGCTTAAAAACTATGCTTTTGCAATGCGTTGATTATCAGCGCATTGAGAGGTGTATTTCCTTGCTCTGCACTGTGACAGGAAAATGGGACAATTCTGTGGTGGGTAGCTCCGGTTTTCCCGTCTTTTCTATCAGCCGGTAACGCGGCTGACACAGTGGTTCTTCTCTTTATACCACTCTCATTACTGCGTCTGTGGCGCCTGACTGTGACTTGACGTATTCGCCAGCTTTGCGACTTGCTTCTGCCAGGGTTTTAGGGTCGCTGGAGAATTTGCGCATGAAGATTTCGAAATCGTGCGTGTCGCTGATGCTGAAACCGCCACCTTCTGCTATCAATGCCACTGCTTCCTGGAAGCGTTCATGGTTTGGACCGAAGATGACAGGCATTCCCCATACCGCTGCTTCGAGCACATTATGGATGCCGACACCGAAGCCTCCGCCTACATAAGCCACTTTACCATAGCGATAGATGCTGGAGAGGAGACCGAAGCAGTTGATTATAATAGCATCAGCCTCTGCCAGTCGCTTGCTGAGGGCGTCTCTTTGTGCTTCATTTGCCGACTCCCACGCGTCGCGTACATCGGTATAGTGTATCACTTTCTTGCCTTCGAGAAGTGCCTCGATCTGCTTGAGATGATCTTCACTAATGACGTGTGGAGCGATGATGAGTTTCCAGTCAGGATTGTTCTGGAGCATATAAGGGATGAAAATCTCTTCATCAGGCTGCCAACTGCTTCCTGCCACGAAGCCATTCTTGCCATCGAGGAAAGCGGAAACGATAGGAAGTTCCTTGCTCTGTTCCTTGATGGAGAGCACGCGGTCGAAGCGAGTGTCGCCACTGACGGTGACATCATGGATGCCAATCTTGGCGAGCAGTTCGCGAGAGCGCTCATTCTGCACGAAGAATCGTGTGAAGCATTTCAGCACTTTGCCGTACTGTCTGCCGTACCAACGGAAGAAAATCTGGTTGGGACGGAAGATGGAGCTGACGCTATAGACAGGAATATTGCGGTGGCGCAAGATATGGAGGTAGTTATACCAGAACTCATACTTGATGAAGAACGCCATTTCAGGTCGTATGGTGCGCAGGAATCTGCGTGCATTGTGTGGAGTGTCGAGAGGAAGATAGCAGATGATGTCAGCCCCCTCGTAATTCTTTCTCACCTCATAACCAGATGGCGAGAAGAACGTGAGGAGGATTTTGAATTCCGGACGCTCCTTTCTGAATCGCTCGATAATGGGGCGTCCCTGTTCAAATTCACCCAAAGAGGCGGCATGAAACCATACGTATCGAGCGTTAGGGTCCATTTTCTCCCTAATCGTACGTATGGCTTTCTTCTCGCCTTGCCACATCATCTTCACCTTCTTGCTGAAGAGGCTGGCAATGGCGACGCCTGTAAGGTAAATGAGTATTATAATATTATACATCACGATTTCCTTTAGCCCAACTTCTCGATAGCACGCTTCATGCGGGCAATGGTCTCTTCCTTACCGAGGAAAGCGGAAATGTCGAACATTCCAGGTCCCTTGCCTTCTCCCACGAGAGTGAGACGGAAAGCGTTCATTACGTCTCCGAGCTTATAGCCCTTGCTTTCCACCCAAGCCATTACTACAGACTCCTGACCCTCAACAGAGAAGTCTTCGATGCCCGCGAGGACGTCAGCCAGTTCGGTCATTACAGCGGCAGAATTTTCCTTCCAGCGCTTCTTGACGGTCTTCTCGTCATACTCCATCGGAGCGATGAAGAAGAAAGAGCAGAGTGGCCATAGCTCGCTGACGAAATTGACGCGGTCCTTCATCATAGCCACCACCTTGGTAATGCGTTCCATAGACTCCTCTACGCCATTGTTAGCCACGATAGGAGCGAAGAGCTCAGCAATCTCTTCAGGGCTCTTCATGAGGATATACTCATGGTTGAACCACTGTCCTTTCTTGTAATCGAACTTAGCACCAGCCTTAGAGCAGTGAGAAATATCGAAAGCCTTTACGAGTTCATCGAGAGAGAAAATCTCCTGTTCGGTGCCAGGATTCCATCCGAGAAGTGCGAGGAAATTGACCACCGCCTCTGGGAAATATCCGCTCTCACGGTATCCGGAGCTTACTTCTCCAGTCTTAGGGTCGTGCCATTCCAATGGGAAAACAGGGAATCCGAGACGGTCACCGTCACGCTTGGAGAGTTTTCCCTTACCTTCCGGCTTGAGCAGGAGAGGGAGGTGAGCAAACTGAGGCATAGTGTCAGCCCATCCGAAAGCCTCATAGAGAAGCACGTGGAGAGGCGCACTTGGGAGCCATTCCTCGCCACGGATGACGTGAGAGACCTCCATGAGGTTGTCGTCCACGATATTGGCGAGATGGTAAGTAGGGAGCTCGTCAGCGCTCTTGTAGAGCACCTTGTCGTCGAGGATGTCGGTCTTGATGCGCACCTCGCCGCGGATGAGGTCATTGACGAGCACTTCCTTGCCCGGATTGATAAGGAAACGCACTACATACTGCTTGCCGTCAGCGATGAGCTGGTCCACCTCTTCCTTGCTGAGGCTGAGAGAATTGCGCATCTGAAGGCGAGTCTTTGCGTCGTATTGGAAGTTTTGTATCTCGCTGCGCTTGGCCTCGAGCTCTTCCGGAGTGTCGAATGCGATGTACGCTTTGCCTGCATCAATAAGCTGCTTGACGTACTTCTTGTATATATCCCTACGCTCGCTCTGGCGGTAAGGACCATGTTCGCCTCCGAAGCTTACACCTTCATCAAACTTGATGCCGAGCCATTTGAATGACTCGATGATGTATTCCTCAGCTCCTGGCACGAAGCGATGGGAGTCAGTGTCCTCGATACGGAAGATGAGGTCACCGCCATGCTGACGGGCAAAGAGGTAATTATACAATGCAGTACGTACTCCGCCGATGTGAAGAGCACCGGTAGGGCTTGGCGCAAAGCGCACTCTTACTTTTCTTTCCATGTCTATCTATTAGTCGATTTTACAGCACACTCATAGAGCGTACTACCTCTAATTTAATTTTTTCCGTGCAAAATTAACATTTTCTCCCCATTTAAGCGAACTTTTTCCTGTTTTTTCTCTCTTATCCAATTATTTTTTAGTATTTTCGCACCCAGAAGTAACAGAGCCACCCTATAATCATCGGCTTTTGTCAAAAAGAAAAACGCAAAAAGATAATGTCAACAAGATATTCCACAGAAGGACAGAAGAGATGGCAAGCGTATCTGCTGCGCTTCCTTATCATATTGGTTTCGACGGTAATAATCGTACTGGCGATGCCAAAGAAGTCCGTGCCCAACTATGAAGTGAAGGAAAACTCAGTATGGCTGAAGGAACCAGTCACTGCCGGAATAGACTTTGACGTGCCAAAGGACTCCATAACCTATCAGGCACAGGTCGATTCCGCGATGCAGTATTTCGTGCCATATTACGAGATAAACGATGAGATAGGCAATAGATACATCAAGCGCTTCCAGTCGAAATACAGAAACGGTATCGAGGGACTGCCAAAGTCTTTCGTCAACTCCGTCACAGCCAAACTGCGCGAGATATACAATGTCGGCATCATGCCGTCAGAAGATTACGCCAGGATAACGCGTGACACATTGGCTGTAATCAATTTCAAGCGAGGCAATACCAGCAGGAAGATACTCTGCACCGAGTTTTACACTCCGCTCAAAGCCTATGAGAGCTTCTTCAAAGACCCTCAGATGAACTATGCGAGAAATATGCTCCAGAAGTGTAATATCGATTATTATCTGAAGGAAAACCTTATCTATGATAAAGCTCAATGTCAGGCAGATATAGAAAATCTCACGTCCACTATCACCAAGCATGAGGCAGAATTCAAGAAGGGAGAGTGCATCGTCGATCGTGGACAGGTGGCAACGCCAATCATAGTAAAAGCACTTGCCACATATTCCGCAGAGATGGAGAAGAATGAATCACTGATGAGCCGTTCCACCACCATGATAGGACGCGCCCTGATTATCATCATGCTGCTCTCCGTCTTTACCATCTATCTGCACCTCTTCCGTGGCGACTACTTCCGCAAACCGCGCTCGCTCGCCATGGTCTATTTCCTTATAGTGCTCTTCCCAGTGCTCGTGTCGCTCACATATCAGTATAGCCAGCATTACATCTACATCCTCCCGCTCGCCATGCTGCCGATGTTCATACGCATCTTCCTCGACTCGCGCACAGCCTTTATAGCGCATATCACGATGGTGCTCATAGCGGCGCTGGCGCTCAGTCAGCCATTTATCTTCGTGATAGTGCAGGTGGTCAGCGGTCTCGTCTCCATTTTCTCGCTCCGCGAACTGTCAAAGCGCTCGCAGGTGTTCACCGCATCCGTCACCACCTGCGCTGCCGGACTGATAGTATATCAGGCACTCAAGCTCACCCAACCAGGCGAAGACTGGCATCTGTCGCCAGGCGAAGTGTCGCATTTCATATTCTGTGGAGTCTTGCTTCTTACATCCTATCCATTGATGTACGTAGTGGAGAAAGCCTTCGGATTTACCTCCGCCGTGACGCTCTTTGAGCTTTCAGACATCAATAAGGACCTCCTGCGCCGCCTCTCGGAAGTGTCTGCCGGAACGATGCAGCATAGCATCACGGTCAGTAACATCGCTGCCGACATAGCGCAGAAGATAGGCGCACGCAGTCTTCTCGTGCGTACAGGCGCGCTCTATCACGATATAGGTAAGATATCCAATCCTTCCTTCTTCACCGAAAACCAGAAGGACATCAATCCTCACGACCACATGACACCACAGGAGAGCGCACGCATCATCATCAATCACGTCAAGGAAGGAAAGCGCCTCGCAGAGAAATATGGACTGCCTAATGAGATTATCGACTTTATCATGACTCATCATGGCGCAGGAATGACAAAATACTTCTACATCACGTACAAGAATGCCCATCCCGACGAGGAGGTGGACAAGGCTCCTTTCACATATCCAGGACCTAATCCATTCACTACCGAGCAGGCAATTCTCATGATGGCAGACTCCGTAGAGGCTGCGTCACGCTCGCTGAAGGACTATACAGAGGAGAGCATCACCGAACTGGTCAATCGCGTCATTGACGGTATAGTGGCAGACGGATTCTTCCTCGACTGTCCAATCACATTCCATGACATCTCTGTGGCAAAGCGTGTCATCATAGAACGTCTCAAGACAAACTACCACACACGCATCACATATCCCGAACTGAAGACTGCCGCACAGAAGTCGGCAGAGCAGGAAGCCAAGAAAAATAAGAAGAAATGAAGGCAGAAGAAGATAATCCACACTCGCCATCTACCGCTGGACAGCACTCGACACCATAGCCCTGCCCATCATATTCCTCAGTAGGATAAGGCATTGCGCAGGATATGGAGTGCAGTCGCCCACCGACTACGCCTTCGTACGCGAAGTAATCTATGAGCACGGCGACTACAGTCTCTACCCTGAACTCCTCGCTGGCAGCCACAAGTCAGCATGGATGGAGAGGAAGATAGCAAAGCTACTGCTCAGGATAAGCAACTATGCCCAAGCGGAAAGCATAGCCACAAGCGGACCAATGACGCCGATGATGCACCGTGCCTTGCGCCTCGGATGCCACAAAAGCCGTATCATCCCCTACGTCGCATCAGCGCCACCATCGCCTCTCATCATCATCGCCGACATAAGAAAAGAGGGTAGAGAGGAATGGAAAGCCCTCCTTCAGCGCCCCAATATCATAGCTTACGACCTCCACTACATAGGCTTCGCATTCCATGATGCAGGCAGATATGGAGAAGCGCATATCGTGAATTTCTATTAAAAAATAGTGAGACAAAGAGCCCAAGACACCGTAAACTGTAAGTTCTTTTCCTAAATAATATAAAAAAAACAGAGAATGACTTGCAGATAACAAAAAAAACAGTATCTTTGCGCCCGAAAAAACAAAAAAAAGAACTAAGTAATGTGTAAATAATAACTTCCGTAGTTTTCTGCGGTTAAGAGCAACAT
>SAMEA104315432__coassemble_1423_pt1 | contig 9507 bp, 8 predicted proteins | sample SAMEA104315432__metabat2_low_PE_031 | metagenome-assembled genome bin SAMEA104315432 (sample SAMEA104315432) | gut metagenome | biome: Monkey gut; feature: monkey-associated habitat; material: faeces | place: China | collected 2013
GGTCTACGTCCGCTACCCTCTGTCTGTGACTAAAAATTAATTCAGCAGACCCTATATAGAGTAATTGTCGCTCCATCACCTACACCAAGATGTAATGCAGACACACTATTGAATCTAAATCCGACTTCTGTGCCTGCAGGAAAAGCCTCTTTTTCGTCTGTAGGTCTTGCCACTACAGTTACAGGCAATGATGTTCCGATTTTTAGTACAGCACTAACGACGAATGAATTCGTAAGATCCTCGTCAATAAGGGCATTACGGGATTCCTCCAAAGCCGTATGCGTCGGCTTTTGACCATGCGCTTCCAGATTAAATGACTGTCTTCCCTGTTCCTGAGCATACTTCGCTATACCATTTTCCTTGTTGTTAGTAATGGTATATTCACGAGCCTTGCCCACGAAGGCATACTTGATATTGATGGAAGAAATAGCATTGACATCTACTCCACAATAAAAGAGCTTTATTTCATCAAAATCACCTGGAGCTGTTGCCACAAAAGTCTTGTTGACCATGGAAGTGCCTGGAATAGTAAGAAGCGACAGACCAAGTCCTGTTATGCCTTTTTCTGTCTCTACACTTTTCATCTCGCCTACAGCTTTTCCATCCTTATAGAACTGTATTTTATAGAATGTTGCCAAGTCAAGTTTCAGCAGACCGGCATTTGAATTGGCACAAATGGTAAATCCTGCCTGGGTATTGCCGGCATAATAGCAATGCGTATCCTTTATGCTGATGATTGGAGAAGCCACTACGCCAGCTGTGACTGCTGATGGAACAGTCGCATAGTCATCCAAATCCTCATTACAGATATTCTGAAGATCCTTCACTCCCTCAAGCACCTGCACGCCATCAAAGACACTATTGACCATACAAGCAGGGCCTACCAGCGCACGACGGTTGTTGAAATAATTCGCTGTATTAGGATCGCTATCCTGCATAATGGGCTTATTGATGTCTGATGCACCGCCCGTTGCCGCTACTACAGGAAGCGACAAGAATAAAAAAACAAAGATGATAAACCTGAATAAAATCGTTCTTGACATGATTATATACTTACTATTTAATGATTTACACGACTCACACTGCCGTGATAGGGTCACTATCACAGCATCATTTTTGGTGTTTTTTGTATTTTATGTTTTTGTGTGAAACTTGTAATCCTAAAGCTTCTCAGTGTTTATAATAACGCATCTAAGTTCTTGGTTGCAGCACATACAAAAAGAAAACCGAAAGCAGACCGATGCTTCTACGCTGCATAGTGAGAAAGGCTTCACTTCGTTTCCGGCTGCAAAATTACTACAAAAAATGATTTAACGCTCATTTCATACCAACGCTAATCAATCACACTACAACGATTTTCAATCACTTCGCCGTCAATCCAATCCTGATTTTTCATCTTCCGACCAATCATCGCCCTCTCTAAGGCGTGCAGGCACATCGCCAAGATGCTTCTTGCAGAAGGTTGTCAGATAGTTTGGAGTAAGGTTATACTTCTCCGCTATTTCCTTAATTGTGAGGCTTGTGGTCTTCAGATCTATCAGCACATTCACCTTTCGCTTGGCATTTATCCAGTCGATGGCAGACATTCCGAATGCTTTCTTAAACTTACGATTGAATGTGGCAGGCGGCAATTGCATGAGCATAGACAGCTCTTCCACATTGACAGAGCGATTATAATGCTGGAATATCTGCTCTCTAAACTCGAAATCATCGTTCTGCACCAAACGAAACATGAAAAACAAGTCCTCCTTATTATATAAAGAGCGGAGCAACATGACGACGACGCAACGCTTGAATTCCATAAAGCGTACGCTTAACAGTCCGCTTTCTATCTGATTCAGCGTTGTCTTCAGCTCGGCTTGCAGCATATCATGGATAGGCAATTTGGGCAAACCACGTTCTTTTGGCAGCTGCAGAGTGGGTGGTTCGGCAACGGATGTGGTACTCGAAGTAAAGTCATTGCATAATGCCATCAAGGTATCAAAGCAACAGAAGAGCACCGCCGCATCCTCAATACAGCGGATAAAGATGTTGTCGCCCTTATGTAATGCAAACATATTGGTTCGTTCCACCATATCCTTGATATAGATACCCGTGGAGACTCGCAGACTCCCTTCCAGTACAAACACAAGTACTGCCGACCCGATGCTATCGCGCCTTACGTATTCATCCTTTTTGAGTCGGAGGACATAGAACAGTGGGCACCTTGCGATGTCATAGTCTTCGCAGGTCACAGGTCCGCTTGTGTCTTTAATTTTGCGGTCTTTCTCCACAGTATTGTCAATTATGTAGGTTGTGTTTTCTTTCATAAACTACATATCTTGTGTCATAAGTAGGTGTTCTTAATTATTTTTATATTTAAGAGTATTAAATAGTATGGTAGATATAATCTCAGATATAAAGGCGCGTAGCGACTCCTACGTAACTGTTATATTAGGTTATAGATACGTCGCATCAGCAAGATGTAATTCATAATGCAAAGTTAGTCCTTTTTCCCGTATATGTCATAATTACCCCCCCGTTAAACTTATTTAGTATTTTTTATAATTTAACTATCGAAAATAGCAATCTGACCCTCCCCAAACCCCTCCCTGGATGGGCTTTCCTTGATTACGGATAGATGGAATATTTTCGCAATTGTCATTTTCTCTGGATGCGGATGAGCTTTCCTTGATTACGGATAGACGGAATAATTTCGCTATTGTCATGTTCTCTGGATGCGGATGGGCTTTCCTTGAATACAGATAGATGCGTAACAGTATCAGGTGGTTTTGTCTGGAAGACAATACCGAGCGAAGCGAGAGTAACCCGGGACGAAGTCTCGGGATTTATAACTAAGGAGAAGAGAGCTGTCTGGAAGACAGTACCCCATTGATATGCTCCTTCGCCTTCGGCTCTGTCCGCACGCGCTCAAAGAGTTCACGGGTAACGCGGATGCGACGGATTTTATCTTTTCACGGATTTAATTTTGTGTTGCTACTTGGTATTGGATTTACTACGGATTGTATTTGCGCCTGTACGGCGCAGGATTCCTCCAGCAAGAGTTAATCCGTGAAAATCCCAGCGCCCGGCAGGCGCAGAGAAATCCAACAACACAATAAAAATCCGTGAAAGAACAAATCCGTCGCATCCGCGTTATCCGTGATAGATTTTGAACATGGCGAGCGAGCCAAAGGCGAGTGAGCTCGTCAACAAGGTACAGTCTTCCATACAGCGACTTCTGTGTAGTCGTTAAACCCCCGAGACTGCGTCCCGGGTTACTCTCGCTTCGCTCGGTATTGGCTTCCAGCCAAATCTTATTGGTTGTCTTTGAATAAAACATCAATGTTTAATATTGTGGTTTTGTTGCGGAATAAAATATCAATATAAAAAAACAAAGAAAAATATATTTGTTTATTTTTATTTATTGATATTTTATTTCTCAACTATACAACCGACAACCAACAACCAACAACCGACAACCAACAACCTTTTTTATTACTGATTAGCAGCATGTTAGCGACTTGCAAAGCTTCAGTAAATTTGGCAGATTCTAATAGCTAAGCTTTTAGTGAGTAAAAGCTATGCTATTACATTGTAATAACTATGCTTTTACCTCCTAATAACTATGCTTTTACAATAGCACACCAAAAGCCCTGTTCTTCTACCATATACAAAAGCATCGTTATTTAACATCTATTCACAACTTTTCGGCTGTTATTCCAAGAAAAAAATTTTATGCGAAAGAAGTTCCACTCTTCCACCTCACTGGCATTATTTGTTTGATAATCAAGATGTTGGACATGGTGGAATTATGGCAGAATTATGGGTGGAACTTCATGTAATTCCACCCATATTCCACTCGTAATTCCACCTCTCCCAATCTATTGATTATCAAAGTGATAACCACGCAGAGGTGGAAGGGTGGAATTACAAACGACAAAAATTATTTTTCTGAAAAAGTGCAGGAAAAAGTATTAACAACCGTTAAAAACCCTGCATAATACGACGTCCGGAGCTATCAAAGCGTGAGCGGTTCGTATGGCAATCCGAATACATCAGCCACGGCTTGATAGGTCACCTTGCCATCGACGATGTTGAGACCCCTATAGAGTGCAGGGTCGTCCTTGCATGCTTTCTGCCAGCCTTTGTCAGCAAGAGCGAGGGCATAGCGCAGGGTGGCATTGGTGAGAGCCATGGTAGATGTGTTTGGCACCGCTCCAGGAATATTTGCTACAGCATAGTGTACGATGTCGTCAACGATATATACAGGGTCGGAATGGGTGGTAGGGCGTGAGGTTTCAAAGCATCCTCCCTGGTCGATTGCCACATCGACGAGCACCGTTCCCGGCTGCATCATCTTGAGCATATCCTTAGTGATGAGGTGCGGAGCCTTATCGCCAGGGACGAGTACGCTGCCCACTACGATGTCGATGTCAGGTAGCATCATCTTGATATTGTGCTCGGTGGAGTATAGCGTATGTGCATTCACCGGCAATTCCATTTCGAGTTGGCGAAGGCGAGGCAATGAGATATCCGTAATCCAGACGTCAGCGCCGAGTCCGCAAGCCATTCTTGCAGCCGCTTCACCCACGGTTCCACCGCCTAATATCAGCACCTTGGTGCGGTCAACGCCCGGCACTCCGCTGATGAGCTTTCCCTTACCGCCCTTTGTCTTCTGCAGATAGTAGGCACCATTGAGCGTAGCCATTCTTCCTGCCACTTCGCTCATAGGGATGAGAAGCGGAAGTCTGTGGTTGTCGGTCTCCACTGTCTCGTAAGCCAGACATACGGCGCCGCTCTCTATCATTGCATCAGTAAGCTTGCGATCACAGGCAAAGTGGAAGTAGGTAAAGACGAGTTGACCTTTCTTTATCAACTTATATTCCTTCTCTATAGGTTCCTTTACCTTGATTATCATTTCAGCCTCATTATAGACAGACTCAATATCTGGAAGTATCTCTGCTCCCACTTTAGCATACTTCTCATCACTGAATCCGCTGTTTTCTCCGGCTGTGTGCTGCACCACGACATGGTGTCCATGGCGAATAAGTTCTGCTACTCCGGCAGGTGTCATGCCTACTCTGCTCTCATTGTTCTTGATTTCTTTTGGAATGCCGATTTTCATAATAATGAGGTGTTAAGGTAGGTATTCCAGATTATTTTGGTAATGAATAGATAATAATAATTGTTTTTTCATTATTACAACAACGATTCTGATTACCTACTTAAATTAAACATATTTATTCTGGTGTAAATTTATGAAAAAAAACGGACTATTTGCTTCCTTTTATTATGAAAATATCACTTTTCTGCTTGAATTACAGCATTTTTGATTACTGGAGTTTACAAAAAAAACGGTTGTTGGTTTTCGGATGATATCACGCCAGACACTGTGACGGGTATCAACCCCAAAACCAACAACCGACAACCTACAACCACCTCTTACTGCTTCCAGGTGTCAGGACTCTTGCGCCACTCAGCGAGAACGGCAAGGTCTTCCTTCTGAATATAGCCTGTCTTGGCTGCGATAGCAGTGGTATGCTCATAGTCGGAGAGAGTAATCAGACGCACATTTGCTGCCTTGAAAGCTTCTTCTGCTACAGGGAAGCCGTAGGTGTAGCTTGCTACCATACCGACAATCTCAAATCCTGCCTTGCGAAGAGCATCGACAGCCTTGAGGGAAGAACCGCCTGTGGAGATGAGATCTTCCACCACTACCACCTTGGCACCTTCAGGGAGAGTGCCTTCTATCTGATTGCCCATGCCGTGATCCTTTGGCTTTGGACGCACATAGCAGTAAGGCATACCAAGCTCATCAGCGACGAGTGCGCCCTGGGCGATGGCTCCGGTAGCAACGCCGGCTACAGCCTCAGCCTCCGGAAACTCAGTGTGGATGAGGTGAACCAGCTCCTGCTTTACGAAAGAGCGAAGCTCTGGGTAAGCCAATGTCTTGCGATTATCTGTATAAATAGGTGACTTCCAGCCAGAAGCCCATGTGAATGGGTCGTTAGGCTGCAACTTGATAGCCTTTACGGCAAGCAGTTTTTCTGCGAAAGCATTCTGTATCTTTTCCATTGTCTGATATTTATTAGTTCGTGCAAAGGTACGCATTTTCCCTTAAACAGCAAAATTGTTTCGTTGTTTTATTGTAGTTGGGTGGTGTTGTAGTTTGCTGGTTGCTGGCGCAGGTGGGTGATTATAGGTCTCAAAACTTATTTGTCACCCACTAAAAACTTAGCTATGTGAAAACAAAAAGATAGCGGAATATTTTGACTTTCAATGTTTTTTGACTATCTTTGCATTCGAAACCGCCGTTTCGGAAACCGCCGTTTCGGAAATAAAGCAAACCAAATCATAAGAGAAAAGCATACCCGCATTGCTTCATGGTGGGACAGGAAGGGCGAAAATAAGATAGACATTATCGCCGCTGACGAACTGGAACAGAGGGTGACCTTCTATGAAGTGAAGCGTCAAGCCAAGGATATCAATATCGGAATCCTAAAAGATAAAGCCGTACAATTCTTTAATACGACGGGAAGTTTCCACAAATTTTCTGTCGATTACAAGGGATTGTCTCTCGACGACATCTGACTCTTATGCTGAAATAAACAATAGTGAAAAGACGCAGAATACATTTATTCTGCGTCTTTTCTTTTGACATATAAGGTTCATGATAATTACTTCTGCTTCTTGAGCACCATTACGGTGTCATTCTTCTCACCGAAGATGTAAGCCTTGAAGTCGTCTGCCTTGATAGTGTTGGAGCGGTCGATGGCTTGCTTTACTGCATCCTCTATGTCCATACTTGCTCCGAGCATGAGAGTCATGCCGAGATTGGAGAACTTGAGCTTGTTGCCCTTGAGCTGATAATTGCCAAAGAAGCTGTTGACGCTGGCATTGCCATTCATCTTTCCATCATTCTCAAACTGGATGAAAGGCGCTGTCTCAGCTCCTACTGTGCTCTTTCCCATGGCTTTCTCGATGTTCCATGTACCTGTGATGTCCATTGCGGTCTTCTGAGTGGAGCAACTTGTGATTGCTATTGCGCAGAGCGCGGAAAAAATATACTTCTTCATAATCTATTTCTTTACGTTGATTAAATCTTGTGATATATTGTTTTTCTGGTGCAAAGGTAGTGAATTATTTCTGAATAGCAAAGGGAGAAACCATATTGTCAATAGGCTTTTCCCTATTCTAATCATGCCCCCTAAACCTACGAATGCTACGGAAAACATGCTAAAAGCAGGCAATGAGGGATTTCTCCATCTCCCATTACCTGCTGTATGTATTTGTCTGCCCCTTGGCAGATGATTACTTTCTGCGTCTTACAGCAGTCTTTCTGGCAGGAGTCTTCTTTGCAACGGTGGTTGCCTTAGCAGGTTCTTCAGCCTTCGCTTCTGCTTTTTGACCTACGATTTCCACCAGTTCCACCTTGAAGATGAGTGTGGAGTAAGGAGGAATCTGACCGGCTTCACGATCTCCGTAAGCCAGTTCCTGAGGGATATATAGCTCCCATGTGGAGCCTACAGGCATGATGGAGAGAGCCTCTTTCCATCCTTTGATGACCTGACTTGGTCGGAGGTTGGTGGTCTGAGGAGTGCGCTTGTAGCTGGAATCGAATACTGTGCCATTGAGAAGTTTGCCTTCATACTTCACGCTGACCTCCTGATTTTCCTTCGGTACTGCTCCTTCGCCCTTGACGAGGACCTTGTACTGGAGACCGGAAGGCAGTGTTACGACGCCTTCTTTGGTTGCATTCTCAGCGAGGAATTTCTTTCCTTCCTCACGATTTTTGCCGTAGAGGCGCTCTTTCTTTTCTTCGTTCAACTGCTGTATGCGCTGTGATGTGAATTTCTCAGCATTGCCAACAGTATAGAAAGCGGTGTCATTCTGCACACCTGCGATGAAACCCTGGATAAATCTTTCCTGGTCGATAGTCGCCGTAGTGCCTTCGAGAGATTTCTGCAAGCCAGGGAGCATACGGTCGTTTAACATCTTGGCTACCTCCAGTCCCTGGATGTAAGCAGCCTTGCTTGGGTTTTCTGCCGAAGCCATAGCCTCCTTGAAACCTGCTACGAAGTCAGCCATATATGCTGTGTCCATCTTGTTTTGGAGGAGGAAAGCGACGAGACCGTTTGTATGCGCCATACCAGCGGCATAGCTGAGGGAGTCAGAACTTGTAGCGAGAGGTGCTGGAACTACCTTTTCAGCCACCTTCTTGTTCTTCTTATCCTTTTTGTCATTCATTGCGTTAGCAGTAAAGAGGAATGAGCCCATAAGTACTGCCAGCAAGAGCATTGAGATTTTTTTCATTTCTGTTTGGTTGGGTGTCGGTTATATATTGTCGGTTTTTGGACGCTAATGGGATTGTTTTCATCAGTAATCTACCGATAACCCACGACCAAAAACCGACAACCGAAATAGTATTACTACTTGACGCTGATAAGCTCAATCTTGAAGATCAGAGTAGAGAAAGGCTTGATCTGACCTGACTGGCGCTCACCGTAAGCGAGTGCCTGTGGGATATAAACTTCCCATACAGAACCTGCAGGCATGTGGCAGAGAGCCTCTGTCCAACCCTTGATTACCTGGTTAGCACGGAAATCCACTGGTTCGCCACGCTTGTAAGAGCTGTCGAATACAGTACCGTCGATGAGCTTGCCCTCATAGTGTACCTTTACGAGAGAAGTATCAGCAGGGATTTCGCCGTTGCCTTCCTTCAATACCTTATACTGTACACCGCTTGGGAGCACCTTAACGCCTTCCTTCTTGGCATTGGCAGCGAGGAATTTCTCGCCTGCAGCCTTGTTCTCGCCAAACTGCTTCTCAGCATATTGAGCCTTGATCTGCTGCATCTTGGTCTGTGCAGTCGTAGCAGCCTCGTCGATAGTCATGAGCTGCTTCTTGCCTGTAGTTCCTGCAATGAAGCCTGCGAGGAAGTTCTTCATAGAGATAGTCTTGGTAGAGTCATCACCGAAGAGCTCGTGATTGATACCCTTCACCATCTGGTTTGAAATCTGCTGACCAATCTGGATACCAGCATAGTAAGCAGCTGTCTGCTTGTCGTCGCCAGCATTAGCACCCTCATTGAGACCCTTGATGAATGCGTCGATGTAAGCTGTATCGACACCGAGCTGGTTTACGAGATACTGCTTCAAGCCCTGTGTCTGAGCAAGACCGATAGCATAACTTACAGTATCAATGTCTGTCTTGAGGTTAGCACTTGGAGTATTTCCACAAGAAGTGAAAGAGAATGCAGCTGCTGCGATAGCGAAGATAGCTGCGAAAGTGATTTTTTTCATTTTGATTGTTGTTATTATTTTAATTGATTTCTTTGCATTCATTGCCTTATATGCAGGCTATAAGACTGCATATATGACCTTTTTACTGAAGTTTCGCAAGTAGCTAACATGCTACTAATCAGTAATAAAATATCAACAAATAAAAATAAATAAATATATTTTTTCTATTTTTTTCTTATTTTTCTCTATTGATATTTTACACTTCCCCACGGCAGTGGGGACT
>SAMEA104315432__coassemble_1560_pt1 | contig 8943 bp, 8 predicted proteins | sample SAMEA104315432__metabat2_low_PE_031 | metagenome-assembled genome bin SAMEA104315432 (sample SAMEA104315432) | gut metagenome | biome: Monkey gut; feature: monkey-associated habitat; material: faeces | place: China | collected 2013
GAATTATGCATTATGAATTATGCATTATGAATTATGCATTATGAATTATGCATTACCTTACCTGTGTTTTAGGCCAATTCACGAGGTAAAGATGCTCCGTGGCGCGAGTGAAAGCCGTGTAGAGCCAGTGGATATAGTCTGGGGTAAGCATATCATCAGTCATATATCCCTGGTCGATATATACGTTAGCCCACTGTCCGCCCTGCGCTTTATGGCAAGTGACAGCATAGGCATATTTCACCTGTAAGGCATTGAAAAATGGGTCGTTACGCACAGCCTTGATGCGGTCTGCCTTGAGGTGAATGTCCATATAATCCTCTTCGATAGCACTGAAAAGCGCCTGATACTGCGTCTGGGTGAGGGAAGGGGAGTCAGACTGTAAAGTGTCTGTGAGCAACATCGTCTCCAATTCCAAGTCATCATAATCAGGAAAGCGGAGCAATACCTCAGCAAAGTGAAAACCATATAGCTCATGCTGCTTGCGTATGCGCACCACTGTAGCCCTGTCGCCATTGGCTATGAACATTCCGCCCTTGCCAGTGCCAGACTCCTTATTGCCATTCTCCGATGCTTTATCGGCACGATAGAAATAATTATTTCTCACTATCATGAGGTTATCGCCCTGACAAAGCAGTGAGTCGCGGTCGAGAACTTGATTTCGTATGCCATTATTATATAAGGTGGCATTCTTGTTGCTTCGGGTGATAACGATGGTTTCGTCATATCCCACGTCTCTATAACTCATGGATAGAGAGTCGATAATCTCATTTCCAGGCATGATATGAATGTCAGGAAACTTAGAGAATGTGATTTTCGGCAACTCTGTAGCCTCGTCATATTGTATCAGCCGACGTATCATAGTGGCATTATAAAGTATTCCCGACTCAGCGCTTTGGCGCAGCACTTCCTCCAGTTTGCATTCGAAAACTTGTGCGCCGTAGCCTTCTATCACGTCAGAGAGCAGGGCTGGGGACTCATCTTCGCCCACGGGTGGCAACTGTGCTGTGTCGCCGATAAGCATCAGTCGGCAGTTTTCGCCAGAGAATACATACTGCATGAGGTCATCGAGCAGTGAGCCAGTGCCGAAACCTGTCTCTCCAGTCGGCATCGAAGAAATCATCGAAGCCTCGTCCACCACGAAGAGAGTGTCGGAATGATTGTTGAAATTCAGATTGAAATCGCCCTGGAATGTCTTCTGTCTGTATATCTTACGGTGGATAGTGGAAGCAGGGAGCCCTGCATTGAGCGAGATGACCTTTGCCGCTCTGCCCGTAGGAGCCATCAGCACGACTCTTTGTCTCAGTGAGACAAGAGTCTGAACCATCGCTGCCACGATGGACGTCTTGCCAGTTCCGGCGCTGCCTTTCAGTATCATCACGGGCATATCGTGGCGTGAAGCCAGGAAATGTCCGAAGCAGTCGAGCGCATTTTTCTGGTCTTCCGTGGGTGGAAAGCCAAACCGTTGCAGTATCAATTCGCAGAATTCATGTATCTTCATTATTGTGAAATCGTAATAATAACACCTCTCTTATTCGCCTTGTTACAGCCTTATTATCACGGTATTCAGCAAAGTGCAGTCCAACTTTAGTTCTCTTTGACAGTTTTGCTCCCTTTACTGATGAAACGAGGATAAGGCAAGAGGTAAAATGGAAAAATATTGTTACGGAATTGTATAATTCAGTTTTTTTCCTTAATTTTGCACGACAAAGGTATGAAAAAAGTTCCTCCTGACCAAAATATGAATGATAAAAATGACAAACAAACAATGCAGCAGCCTGTAAGCAGGAGAGGTGGCACGCCACGTCTCATCATCCGTGCAGGCAATGGCACGCTTAGTTTTCTTCTTCCCCATGGTGACGGCACAGTGGATTACGCTCCCTATACCGTTAGGAGTGGTGTGTCCATGGCGGCAAATCTCCGCTCTGCCTTCCGTGATGCGGAGTTATTGCAGAATCATGGTCAGAAGGCGCTTCTCTCTGTCTGTACTCCTGTAGCCCTCGTGCCGATAGACGAGTATATGGACGAAGAGAATTTCGATGCCGACCTGCTCTATAACCAGACGTTTATGGGGCATGATTCGGAAGAGAAAATCATCAATGTGCTGCCCGAACTCAATGCTGTCGCTATCTTCGGAATCAATAAAGACCTGAAGATGGTGGTGGAGGACCATTTCCCTGACGTGAGAATACAGAATGTGATACAGCCTGTCTGGAGTCATCTTTACCGCCGTGGCGGAGTGTCTGGTCAGCGAAGAAGGCTTTACGGCTATTTCCATGACCGCTGCATTGATATATTTTCCTTCCAGCAGAGGCGCTTCCGCTTTGCCAATCGCTTTGATGCCACGCATTTGCATGATGCTCTTTACTTCCTGCTCTTCGTGTGGAACCAGCTCGCTTTCGATAATGAAAACGACGAGATGCACATCCTTGGCAATATAGAGAATAAGGAGTGGATAGTCAATAAGCTGAAGGGCTATCTGCGTAGAGTGTATGTTTTAAGTCCTTCTGCCGAGCTTAACCGCTTGCCGGTCACTCAGATAGAAGGCATTGACTTTGATATGATGTTATGAGAGTAATCACAGGAATATATAAAGGTCGCCATTTTGAAGTGCCACGCACATTCAAGGCAAGACCGACAACCGACTTTGCCAAAGAGAATATCTTCAATGTGCTCAATGGCTATATGGACTTAGAAGACGCGTCAGCCCTCGATCTCTTTGCCGGAACGGGTAGTATTACGCTCGAAATGCTCAGCCGCGGATGCGCTGACGTGACAAGTGTGGAGATGGATCGCGACCATGCCTCTTTCATTAGGCAGTGCCTGCAAAAGCTCGGCGATGAAGACTGCTCGCTCATTCGTGGTGATGTGTTCCGATTCCTGAAGAGTTGCAAGCGCAAGTATGACCTTATCTTTGCCGACCCACCTTACGCATTGCCTGACCTGCCAAAGATTCCAGACCTCGTATTGCGCAAGAATGCAGAGGAATGTCTGCTCAAGGAGGGTGGCATATTCGTTTTCGAGCATGGCAAGCACAATGATTTCTCCCAGCATCCATGCTTTATAGAGCATCGCTCATACGGCAGTGTAAACTTCTCTCTCTTCCGTGCTTGGAAAGAGGAGGAGCAATAGTCCGCCCCCGTGTTGCCCGCGTCACCAGCTGATATAAGAAGAATAAGAAGCAAGAAGACCAACGGCGTCAGCCATTCTTCATTCTTCATTCACCATTCTTCATTAAAAGAATCTCCTCATATTGATAGATCGCCTGACCATAGAAAGAATCAAAGAGGCTGCCGACATCGTCGATGTAGTCTCAGAATTTGTTAGTTTGAAGCGTTCCGGTTCAAACTATAAAGGTCTGTGCCCTTTCCACAACGACAGCAATCCATCATTCTATGTATCGCCATCGCGTGGCACTTGCCATTGCTTCACCTGTGGTGAGGGTGGTGATTCCGTAGGATTCATCATGAAGCATGAGCAGATGAACTATGTGGAAGCGCTGAGATGGCTTGCTAATAGGTATGGCATTGAGATTCAGGAGACGGAACTGACCGACGAACAGCGCAAGGAGAAGACCGAGAGAGAGGCGATGTTTGTCGTAAATAATTGGGCAGCAGAGTATTATTCAGATATTCTCTATAATGATGTAGATGGACGTGCCGTAGGACTTCAGTATTTCCGTCAGCGTGGTTTCCGTGATGATATCATCAAGAAATTCCGTCTTGGCTTCTCGCCTGCCGACAAACATGCCATGCCGAAGAAGGCAAAAGAGAAGGGCTACAACCTCGAAATCATGGAGAAAGTCAGCCTATGCTATAAGGATAGCAAAGGCGAGATGGTGGATAGGTTTTCTGGACGAGCCATGTTCCCATGGATAGGCGTCAGCGGCAATGTCGTAGCCTTTGGCGGACGTGTGCTTGATTCGCGTACAAAGGGCGTAAGTCAGAAGTATGTCAACTCGTCAGAATCACCTATCTACAAGAAGGAACGCGAGCTTTACGGACTCTTTCAGGCAAAGAAAGCCATCGGCGCAGAGGATTGTGTCTATATGGTGGAGGGCTATACTGACGTCATCTCTATGCACCAGTGTGGCATTGAGAATGTGGTGGCAAACTCAGGAACTGCCCTTTCCAAGCATCAGATACACCTCCTTCATCGCTTTACGAGTAATATCGTGCTGCTCTACGACGGCGATGCTGCAGGTATTAAGGCTGCATTGCGAGGCACGGATATGCTTCTCTCTGAGGGAATGAATGTCAAGGTGTTGTTACTGCCTGACGGTGATGACCCTGATAGCTTTGCACGAAAGCATAATGCAGATTATTTCAAGCAGTATGTAGAGGAACACAAGACTGACTTCATCGAATTCAAGACCCGTGTCCTGATGGAAGGGCAGACGGATCCATATAAGCGTTCGGAGGCTATCAACTCTATCGTGAAGAGCGTCAGCGTGATAAGCGACCCGATAGTTCGCGCCACATATATCAAGGACTGCTCAGTAAGGCTTGGCATCAATGAGCAGACGCTCATCGTGCAGATGAATGATTTCATCCGTGCCAACCGCGAAGAGAAGCGTAAAGAAGAGGAGCGTGAGCGACTGCGTCGTAGTAATCCTGATCATCAAGCACCTACTGCCCAACCTGTAAATACACCTACTGCCCAGCCTGCTGATGCGCAAACTTCCACGTCCGCATCGCCACAGCAGACTGTTTCTGCTTCATCCCAGCAACCAGCAGAGGACGATTCTTATGCAGACATACCGCAAGAAGGCTTCCTTCCGCCAGAGGCTTTTGAGCCACCGTCCTCAGGCAATTCTCCTGTTAGTATTTCGCAGACCACTGTCAGCACAGGAACTGCAACCACCCAGCAGACGTATTCCTCAGCAAAGAAGCAGCCGAAGAAGGAAGATGTGCAGACCATGCTTATCCAGTGCGTGGTGCGTCACGGTGAGGAAATCATCTTTGAGGATGCCGAACTGGACGATGGCACCACAGCCAATGTCACAGTGGCGCAGTATGTCGATTCCCAGTTGGCTCAAGATAATCTGCAATTCACTAATCCTGTCTATAATCAGATACTGGCAGAAGTAGTGGCTCATTCAGGAGAAGAGAATTTCGTGGCAGAGAAATACTTCAAGTTGCATCCCGACTATGAAGTGAGCAAGACAGCCATCGACCTTACAATAGACGATGTGCAGTTGTCTAAAAGTTATGAGATGAAATATGAGCAGGACACGCTCCGTGAGCACGTGGTTCATCTCGTAGGCGATTTCTTTTGGGAGACGACAGCCAGCCGAATCAGTTTTCTGCGCACGGAGATTGCCATCAATGCTTCCAATCCGGAGAAATACGGCAGTTGTCTGAAAGAATATCAGCAACTTATCGCCTTCCGTCAGAAGTTGGCAAAAGTGCTTGGCAGGTCGTGAAGAATGTGTAATTGCAAAGTGTCAGCAAATAGGTATTATTGCTTGCACTTTGCAATTTTCTTATTGTGTGAGAGTGAAGAATTTAGAAAAGAAAATACATCTGCCGGTAAATACTCGATTCTTGGACTGTTTTTGTAATCTACTGATAATCAAAAAGATATGATTTTGTAGGACGAAAACGGAGAAATCTTAAGACGAAAACAACGCTATTACGATGCGATAACATAGTTATTAGGAGGTGAAAGCATAGTTATTAGGAGGTAAAAGCAAAGCTTTTACACTGCAATAGCTAAGTTGTTACCCAACAAAAGCAATGCGTTCTGACGATAAAAACGTACAAAAACGCCCCGAAATACTCCTTTTTAATAATTCAAACCACTTCTTTTCCTCAAAATATCGCAATTATCGCCATTCCAATCCTCTATTTCCTGCCAGAAATCCCTCGCTTGTCATGATAAAATAAAAAGTCAATATGTAAGAAAAAGAAAAGATTTCCTTGCATATTGACTTTTTTGTTGTTCTGCGATAATATTCCATTGGCGATGCGTCATTGGTGACATAACGGAACTGAGATGAGAAGGAGACAATTTGATTACCCACTTATGAAATACAATAATATTGACTGAACTTTCGCAAATAATTCCGATCACCTACTTATTACTATTTAATGAGTTTTATCAACTCTTCTTTTGGTGGCAGGAGTTTGAGAACATCTGGTTCTACTTCATCTGCAGTCTTGTAGGTAGCAACTCCCATTGGCTGACGGAAGTCCTGCATGATATAGTTGACATACTCCTTGTCCATGTTCTTGCAAAGGATGATGCCGATAGGTGCATTCTCTCCTTCACGGCGATCATCGTCATTAAGGATGCGTAGATAGCTACTGAGTTGTGCGAGGTAAGCCACCTTAAAGTTGCCCTTCTTCAGTTCGAACACTACGGTGCGACGAAGGTCACGATTGTAGAATAGTAAATCTATCCAATGGTCGTGTCCGAGTTTGTCATAATGAACTTGATTGCCAATAAAGGCAAATCCCTTACCGAATGTCATAATGAAATTCTTGACATTGTGTACAATGTTCTGCTCAATGACACGCTCATCAATTTCTTCATCGCGCATACCTATTTCCTCTACGTTGATAAAGTCAAGAAGGTATTCGTCTTTGAACATCTGCATGGAATGGAATGCCTGTTTATAGTCAGGAATTGTAGTCAGAAAATTATTGGGGAGTTCTTCTTGATGATTGTAGAGGTCCTTTGTCTTGATGATATTGCGTACATCATCTGCTGCGGGCTTGTAATTGTAACAATAACGGATATAGAACAAACGTTCTTCCAAAACCTTCGCGTTCTCAAGGATTCGGACGTGGTGAGTAAAACTGATGCTCAGAAACTCTGTCAACGGGAAATCTGGCAAATTAGTCAATTGCAATTGGCGAATTGTATCAGTCTCATTATTACAGAAATTGGAAGAGTCTTCGACTGCAATTGTTGCCTTGTCAGTTAATTCGCCAATTCCGATTGGCGAATTGCTTTCAATGAAATTCCAAGCTTCGTAGAAAAGTCGCATGTTCTTCAAGCTGCTTTCTCCGAATCCCCGCAATCCTGGCAGTTCACTTCTGAGTCGTTCGCTAATTCGGGCAAGCACACCCTTACCCCAATTCCTGTTGCGTGTATTGGCAGAGATGAAACGTCCGATACCAAAGTAGAGAGCCAGCATCTCTTGATTGACAGCCTTAGCTGCATGTGTCTGACTCTGCAATATGGCAGTTTTGATGATGTTTACTGCTGATGTTATATTTTGAATTTCGTTATTCATTTCTGTTCTAACTGTCAGTTGTAATTGCGAATAATGCGCGCATACTTGTGCATTTTCTTGCAAAGTTACTAAAATTTGAACGAAAAACGGTTATAATAGCGTTAAAAGTTTGCGTAAACTAAAAACAATGAACTACATTACGCTCAATCATAACCTTCGAATAGCATCTTGACTACATTTTTAAGCATTTTCACTACCACGGATGCTGTCCATGGTAAGTTCTCCAACAAGTTCAATGTCATTAAGCCAGTTGAAGTCTGCATATACTAACAACTTTCTCATACACTATACTTTCTTTGTTGCGCGTTCACGATGCTTTAACTGTAAATCTTGCAAACCTCTGCCGATAGGGCCTTCTTTGGCGATGAGAAGGATGTCGTCGTCGAGTTGTAAAGCATAGAGTACACGGAGATAGATACCAATACTTACAGTTGGTAATCCCTTTTCTACTCTGGATAAAGTAAGTTCAGAATGAGTAATGAGGCTAAATAATCCTTTGTTGGGAATAAAGATTGGGAGGTGTTAGTTAGAATCACCATTTTAAGGTATTGTATAGATTTGAAAGTCATTGTAATTTTGCACCCGCAAATTGAATTACAACAGAAACAAAGTTAAATAAATTGTTATTGTATGAAGAAAATCTTTACTCTCCTTTTCGCCACACTGATGGCAAGTAATATGATGGCGCAAATGCACGGTGCATTGAAATTTGCGGGAGCATCGTCAATCAATGTGATGACTCAGAATATTAAGAATAGCAGTGATACCATAAAGTTTGAGATGGCAAATATGACTGCAGGAAATATCACTCTGCCAGCAATGCAGGGTATGGCTACCATTCCGTCCTTTACTATAGAGAATGTGGCTTTCACTATGGGAGCAAATCGTGTGATTACCTTTGACGAACAGGCTTTCACATCAAAGGTGAAAGTGAATGGGGAAGAGAAGGATATAGTAGGAACATCCCTTTCAGGAACCTATAATATGGCAGACAACTCGTTTGCATTGGATGTAGTATTCAAATATGGCTCAATGCCTTTCGCTATGAGTTACAATATCAAGGCTTACTATGTAAAGTCTTTCACCAACGCTATCACCGTTACTGTGGGTGGACAGTTTAATTATTCCAATGCGGGTGTGACATACAATGTACGTAAGTATATGGATGGCGATGTCCAGAAAGTGGATGTAGAGATTCCTACTTACACGCTCGACAATACCGTAATGGGAAATCTGACACTTGGCACTTACACTGTGAAGGGATTGACATACAGCGAAGAGAAGGGTGGCTTCTATCGCGATTATAAGAATGATGACTTGAGTTTTCACTTCACTGCAGAGAATAAAGGCGTGAAGACCATGGATGGCGATTATTCTTTCAATGCAGCAAAGGATAACAATATCTTGGTGAAATATGACGGCAATAGCGTGACCGACATAGTGAATACCTTCCAGATGGGAGCGATGCCATTTGGTATTGTCTCTTCATTTAGCAGTTCGACAACGGGCATTTCTTCCATCAATAGCAATGTGAAGCAGCAGGATGGCAAGATGTATAACCTCAACGGTCAGGTGGTAAGTGACAATTATAAGGGCGTTGTGATAATAAATGGTAAGAAATATCTAAAGAAGTAATTGAGTAGATAGATAGGGTGTCCAGTTCTGTGTTCCTGTTTTTAGTATCAAAAACAATGTAATAATCA
>SAMEA104315432__coassemble_1585_pt1 | contig 8880 bp, 8 predicted proteins | sample SAMEA104315432__metabat2_low_PE_031 | metagenome-assembled genome bin SAMEA104315432 (sample SAMEA104315432) | gut metagenome | biome: Monkey gut; feature: monkey-associated habitat; material: faeces | place: China | collected 2013
TGATTTTAGTTACCCTATGCGAGGGAAATCATTATCCTTTTATAGAGGAAAGATACTAATAAGATATGACTTTAGCAAGGATATAGATAAAAGAAAAGAAAAAAACTTATAAAAAAAACTCTTCTTTGAAGGCATGAGAGCATTATCTGATGTGGTAAAACGCTGGAATACGCATATGTTCTTGTTGCCAGAACCACCGAGGTCGGTACATCCGTTGTTCCAAAGGCTTACGAACATGAGGTTCATTGCCGAGCCACCATTGTTCTTATAGCCCTTACGGGTGAGGAGAGAGTTGAACTCGCCAGTGCCATTTCCCCCAAAAACGTTTCATAATTTTACAAATGTTTTTTTATTTCCTTGAAAACCTTAACAGTTTCATCAGATTCCTGACAACTCAAATAATATACTTCGTCTTTCTTCGTAACAATTCGTATAAAACAAGAATCAGAATGAGTAAACAACATTATATGTGAATCATCTTGAGTAATGAAATTACCCAATCTGGTATATCCTACAGCAAAACCATTAGAGCGAAACTTTATTTCTGGCAAATTACTCTTTAGTTCAATCTCTTTAATGTCTCTATATGATATGTTGGTGCCATATAATCCGTTAATAACTAATTCATCTTGGTTCGTAACAACATCTAAATTACCATTACCATGACAGGAAACTGCCAATAATCCAAATAATTCAAATAAAACACAAATAGAAACAATTGTAACTATTAAAACATTTTTATTACTGCTCCCTGTGTAATTAGATCTATTTTTTTTACTATATGCGTACACAATCCCAAGAGGAACTGGAAAAGACACCAATAAAGAGAATATCAGGATATTCTCAAAGCAAACAGCAACGATTCCACCAATTAAAGTTAAGATGTTGCCGATGACTATCATTCGGCACAACAGATTAACCCAGTTTAATTTTTCAACAATTTCATTTTCAGAACCCTCCAATTTGAATCCGGAAATTTTCTCGGGATGCTTTCTTATAAAGAACACTATGACAAAATTTGTTGCAACCACAAGAAATAAAAAAACAAGAAAAATAATATTATTACTCATTCTTTATTATTCATTTAGAACACTCCTCACAAAAAAGAGTTTTAATTATGCACACTAAGCATTCGTCCGCCATAACTGGCACGGTATCTGAGCAACTTCAGACCGTCATCACCGCTTGCCACCACGCCGCGATTATTGAGATCATACGACCGATGGCAGTGATTACACTTGAGCCAAAGCCCGTTATTAGTCCATTGCATAGCGTATTTGGTGTAGGGATAATTAGCTTTCAGGCAGTTGGGACACTGCAAATCAAATGCGTAAAGCTGCTGGTCGAGCGTGGAATAGCCTATCACGATGCCGTTGCTTGCGCCAAGGATGCAGGAGCGACGCAGTTCGGCAGCCGTCGTTATCGCAACGTCGTCCGTCGTCTTGCCGTCCTGCAGCTGCATCTTCAGATGAAGGACATCATTCTTCGGCTCCTGCCTTACCATGCAGAAGACGCCTGATGACATAGGGTTCAGGGCGTTATTGAGTATGCAGACATTATGGATAGACGTGTCAAAGAGGAAATAACACTGCCAGTCCGTGGTGTATTCATACTCGTCTGCCGAGCAGGATGACAGGATGATGCAGGATAATATTGTCGCTATTCGCTTTAATCTCATAGGTATAATCGGCTTGTAATACTTGGAAAGAATCAAATATCAATATCTCATTTATAAAATATCAACACCTTGTTTATAAAATATCAACACCTTGTTTATAAAATATCAATAAATAAAAATATATAATGATATAAAAAAAGCTACGACGTGAGTACATATCCTTATATATGTTTATATATTTTTATTTATTGATATTTTATTTCACACCAGTATTTTTAATATCAACACCTTGTTTATAAAATATCAATAAATAAAAATATATAAGGATATAAAAAAAACTACGACGTGAGTGCATATCCTTATATATGTTTATATATTTTTATTTATTGATATTTTATTTCACACTTGTATTTTTATATTGATATTTTATCACATCATCTCCTAACTTTGATGGTTTTACCGTCAGGATAGACAAGGATATTCAAGCCTTTCTGGAGCTTCATGATGCGTTTTCCGGAAGCATCAAATATCTTAACGTCCTGCGGAAGGGCGGTGATAGCGCCTATACCATCGACAAAGTCAGCGATAAAGATGAGATCATGGGCAGGCATAGTGGTGTAACCTTCGGTGCGCCATCCCACGAAAGTATGGTTAGGATTCTCTGGAACATAATTGAAAGCAGGGATTTCACTGCCATATTCCAGCATTATCTCCTTCACTGTCTCATTATTATATATATAGGTCAGTGTGTAGGAATTGACTGAGAACGTGCCATTTACCGTCACATCGGATGCTGGCATAGTGCTCTCAGGCAAGCCTTTCCAGCCTGAGAAGGTGTAGCCTTCCTTCTCAGGAGCGGCTATTGGAGTCACTGCAGAGCCATATTCCACGGTGATGGTCTTGTAATCACTGCCGTCCACCTTATATATAATATTGTATTGCTTTGCAGAGAACTCGGCTGTGAGAGCGATATGTTCCTTCACATTGATGGTGCGCGGATTGACATCACTGCCATCAGACCACTTCACAAACTCGTAACCTTCGCGTGGCACCGCGGTGATAGTGATGTCAGAGCCTTCCTCCGCCTTGCCATCAGCGACACCTTCCACGGTGACAGTGCCCTTTTCAGCGGATGAAGAGGTGACTGAAACGTTGTAATACTTCTTCTCAGGCACTGGAGGATTGACCACAGGAGGCTCTTCTCCGCCAGAGAAAGTGGTGGTAGGGATAGCCCAAGACTTATTGTATTGCATCACTTTCCATTCCGTTGTACCCTTGACTCGATAGATAGGATATACCTCATATTTACCATTATAGCGCAGATTTCTCGGATAGCAGCCGTAAGATAAGTAGCCCTCATTGACCTTAAACGTGCCTCCAGTGCATCTTACATCCAGAGAATAGTCGGCTGTGGTGTGCTTGAAGCGCATTCCCACTTCGAGATTAGCATCTACTATGCTGCCATTATAGAAACCACCATTCAAATAAATCTGAGAAGAAGCCGTGAGATTGCTATTATCTACCGTGAAAGGTTTGTTGCAGAACATGATATAATTGTACGAACTTCCAGCCTGCGCCTTCTGTATTCCTATAATCATATCATTGCCTTCGGTATAACCTAAGCCCACTGTACCGCCGCCAGTGCTTGACACATCCGGATTGAGAGCATCGGTTCCCACGATAAGATAATAGCCATTTGCCATGCCTTGCCATCCCCAGTTCATGTGATAATAGCCAGCATTGTCGTAACCATCGCAGATAAAGGCATGACCTTCATTATTCAATGTCTGACCACTATAGAGCACAGGGCGCCGTGCATCAAGTTCGGTACGTATCATCTGCGCCCATTCTTCATCTGAGAAAAGGACTTTTTGCAAATATGACATACCGCAATCATAACCGAAATAGGTCGTCAAAGCGTAAGGGACTTTAGCAGAACTGGCAGAACTACTTCCGCCTTTATATATCATATCCACCGACACTCCGCAGTCATGGAGCAGACATGCCACGTCGGCTGCCTGGGTATCAGTATATGAGGCATTCTGGGTATAGCCGCTTTCCTCATCCACATACACTCCGTAAGCGTCCTGCATGGTGCTCCAATTATATGTATGAGAGGAGAAATCTACGGATGGAGTGATGGTTTTCACGCCTATATCGCCACCGAAATTGAGTTTGTAAGAATAGGAATTACTGCCCGTTCCCTGCATCGGCCACTTGTGATAATACATTATCTGCGCCATTGCAGTGGCGACACAACCAGTCACTGATGACTGTCCAATATCGTTGCAGTCATTATTGAAAGGCTTTTCTTGTGCCCATTTGGCAGTGATGAGCGGCTTCACCACAGGGGTTCCCATTGCTGTAGGCGATGTGAGAGTGACGCCTTTAGCCAGTGCAGCCGACATCTTCACCTTGTAATCATCGAGCCAATAGCGGAGATTGTCAGGTATGCTGTCTGCTGAAAAGGCAGAGGAATTGCCGTAAGCGATGAGTGCTGGCAGCTTTTCATCGGCTCCTGCTATGACAAAACTTCTGTCATCACTGAAGATATAGAAGAGATTATCACTGCTTTCAGGGGCAGAAGGCATACCATTTACTGCCGCTTTCATGGTGTAAACCAACTTGCGTGTCTGGCTTTTAGTGGCTTTAGCCTGCGCTGTACCGCTCATTCTCTTTACACGCATCATTGCTTCCTCCGGCGTAAGTTGCTGCGCCAAGACTGGTATGGCTATCATTGCCATTGCCAAGAGTTGTAATAATCTTTTCATATTCCTTGATGTTTAGGGTTAGATATATTAGGAGACCCCCTCTTATCCCCCTGCAGGGGGAAGATAGATACTGAGACCTCTCTGAGGAAGAGACGCATGCGAATAACGTAACCTACCTCCCCCTACAGGGGGATGAGAGGGGGTCGAAGGGTCTCTTGATTTCTTAATGCTTTGCCAGCAGAGCGCTTTCAGCCTCATCCACCTTCTCGAAATGGAAGCCATCGAGGAGTGATTGCATGAGAGCCTGGATGCGGTCATTGCAAAGATTGCCGATGGAACCTTCGTGGGTGTGGTGGATATTCTTGTCGGGAGTGAAGTTGCCAGCCTCTATGTCGAGACCTACTTTCTTGTAAGCATCGCGGAAAGGCATACCATTCTGTGCCAGACGGTTGACCTCTTCCACGGAGAAGATAGGGTCGTACATCGGATTGTCGAGGATGTCACGGCGCACTTTTATCTTATTGATGATGTATGCACACATGGCGAGGCAGTCTTTCAGTTCGTCAAAGGCAGGCAGGAACACCTCTTTTATTATCTGAAGGTCGCGGAAATATCCGCATGGCAGATTGTTTTGTATTAGTGTCACCTGTGTAGGGAGCGCCTGAATCTTATTGCATTTGGCACGTATAAGCTCGAAGACGTCCGGATTTTTCTTGTGCGGCATGATGCTTGAACCTGTGGTACACTCCTTTGGAAGGAGGACAAACTGGAAGTTTTGCGAATTGAAAAGGCAGGCATCAAAGGCGAGTTTCGCCATTGTACCGGCAAGACCTGCTATAGAGAATGCCACGTTACGCTCCATTTTTCCACGTCCCATCTGCGCATAGACCACGTTATAGTCCATGGAATCGAAGCCCAAGAGGTCGGTAGTCATCTGCCTGTTGAGCGGGAATGATGATCCATAGCCTGCCGCGGAGCCGAGAGGGTTGCGGTTTGTCATCTTGTAAGCCGCCTGAAGATATAGCATATCGTCGGTAAGTGACTCGGCATAAGCGCCAAACCACAGTCCGAAAGAGGACGGCATAGCCACCTGGAGGTGTGTATAACCAGGCATAAGGACGTCCTTATATTCCTCGCTCTTGGAGATAAGTTCGTCAAAGAGCGTCTTGGTCTGCTGGACTATGTCGCGCAAAGCCGCTCTGGTGAAGAGCTTCAGATCGACGAGTACCTGGTCATTTCTGGAGCGTCCGGAGTGGATTTTCTTTCCCATATCGCCGAGCTTGCGCGTCAGCATGAGCTCCACCTGCGAGTGGACATCCTCCACTCCGTCCTCAATGACGAAGTCGCCACGGTCGCATATCTCATAGATATTCCTGAGTTCGTCGAGCAATAGCGGCAGTTCCTCCTTGCCTATGAGCCCTATAGACTCGAGCATGGTGATGTGTGCCATTGATCCGAGGACGTCATACTTGGCGAGGTAGAGGTCCATTTCTCTGTCTCTTCCTACTGTGAAGCGCTCTATCTCCTTGTTGATGGAGTAGTTTTTCTCCCAGAGTTTAGCCCCCGCCAAACCTCCCTTTGTGGAGGTTTTCTTTAGAATGGCTTCCTTATTTTGGGTCTCCTTCACGTCTTTGCTTGACGACACTTGCTTTTGTTGGTCTGTATTGTTCATTGTGTTGGTTGTTTTGTGGTCTTGTTGTCTTGTGGTTTGGTTGTTTAGTTGTTTGGTTATTTGGTGGTCTTGTTGTTTATCTGTATTTGCATACAACTAAACAACCAAACAACTAAACAACTAAACAACATTCCTAATACGGCAGCATAGCTAACATATCAGCGAATTTGTCGATGCCTCCTTCGAGCTTTTTTCCTATCATCATCTTCATCATCATGTTGAGTTCCGCCTTTAGTGTGACTCTTATTTTTGTGCCAGGAGTGGCGTATGGCGTTGATATTTCGGATGTAGGGAGCACCTGAATCCAGAGGTTAGCCTCTACTGGGGACTGCTCTGTCTGGAATTTGATACATTTATTTTCTTCTCTTTCGATGATAGACAGCGCGATGGTGCCCACCATTGGTGCTGGAATAGCGATGCTATCAGGGGTCAATTGGATATCTTTTAGCTTCTCCAGCTGCGCAGGGTCTTGTCCGGCTTCCTTCATTTTTTCCGCCACCATCGGGTTGCTGGCAGCATTTTCGAGAATTGGACGTAGGTTTTCGAGGTTGCTAAGCTTAGCATATACCGCTTCTACAGCAGCAGGGATGAGTTTGATTTTACTTTCGTATTTAGCCATTATGATATATATGAATCTATTAAAATTTGGTACAAAAGTACGATAAATTCCCGAAATCTCCAAATTTTGTATTAGTTATGTTGTTCAAAGTCAATTATGTCCATCAATCTATTCGATAATATATGTAAAAAGTCAAAATTGGAACAAAAAGGAAAGAAGAAGTGTTTTTTTTCGTGAAAAAGTTTGGTGGTATCAGAAAATGTGCGTATCTTTGCACACGGAACATATAAGGAGATGAGTGTATCTCAATAAGTTCCGTCGAAAAGAAAACACATTATTGATAAGGATAAGGATTCCGGTGTCGCTAAAAGCAGAGTGATGTCGGGGTTCTCTTTTTTTTGTTGATTTCCTATAATAATAAGGTTATGATGTCATTGCTCAATGAGGTAATAACTATCTCATGGTGTTAACCTTGCAATGCCAAATGACCTACTAACCATTAGAATAATAATAAAAAGAAACAGAATATGTCTTACATGTCAAAAGAAGGCTACGAGGCACTCGTGGCAGAGCTTCATCGTCTTGAGGCGGTGGAAAGTCCAAAGGCATCTGCAGCAATCGCAGAGGCTCGTGATAAGGGTGATCTCTCAGAGAACGCCGAGTATGATGCAGCAAAGGAGGCACAGTCAAAGTTGATGGACAAGATCAGTCAGCTTAAGATGACTCTTGCTGATGCAAAGATTATCGACAAGACTCGCTTGTCATCCGACTGCGTTCAGCTTCTCTCTAAGGTGGAGATGACAAATCTTGCCACTAAGGCAAAGATGGTCTATACCATAGTGAGCGAGAATGAGGCAGACCTTGCTCACGGCAAGATTTCCGTGAAGACTCCTATTGCTCAGGGTCTTCTCAATCATAAGGTGGGCGAAGAGGTGGATATTAAGATTCCTCGTGGCACTATCAAGCTTCGCATTGATAATATTACTATTGAGTAAAATGAAGAATGTAGAATGAAGGATGTAGAATTCGGATTACGTTCTTCGCCTTGAGGGCTCCTCAATCAAGAAAGACTAACTCCCATTCTTCATTCTTCATTCTACATTCTTCATTTAGAACATTCTTCATTAAATAAAAAAAAGAACGGCTATGGATATATTTTCAAAGATTGCTGCTGGTGAGATTCCCAGCTACAAGTGTGCAGAAAATGAAGAGTTTTATGCTTTTCTCGACATCAATCCTTTGGTAGTGGGTCACACATTGGTGATACCTCGCCGTGAGGTGGACTATATCTTTGATATGGAGGACGACGAGATAGCTCGCTATCAGGTGTTTGCCAAGAAGGTGGCAAAGGCTGTGAAGATGGCTTTCCCTTGCTTGAAGGTGGCTGAAGTGGTTCTCGGTCTTGAGGTTCCTCATGCCCATATCCATCTTATTCCTATGCAGAGCGAGAAGGATGCCGTGTTTACCAATCCTAAGTTGAAGCTCAGCGAGGATGAGTTCCGTGCTGCTGCTGAGAAGATTTATAGCGCTTTCTGTTCGCTGTAAATCAGGTAATAGATAATAGGAAATAGGGAATAGGAGATTACCTTTGCTACTTGTGGATTTTCGTTGCGATTATCTCAAGTACACAATGGTAATCTCCTATTCCCTATTTCCTATTGCGAAGGATTGATGTTTGGTACAGAGGTGGCAAACAAGGGGGCAATTTGCTTTTGTAGAAAAGGCATTGGAGGGAGCCAATACCCCGACCTACTGAAATAGTCGGGAGGGCTGACCAGATAAATCTGCAAGCAGAGTTCTTGAATTACAGTCGTTTAATAATACTAAATGGCAAAATTTTGTAGATGAAAGCAAGAATATGCCATCGTTTTGTGACATAGACTTTTGACCTCTTTTTACGGATGGCTGAAATGATTTGATTGGATACTTTCTCGACAGGCATAACCCAAAACAGGTCTTCTCCCTTTGCCATAGCAGTGTCAACAAGACCTGGTCTGATGTCTGTTACGGTTATACGACCACCATTCTTGAAAGCCTTTTTCCGAATTGCTTCCATATAATTTATTTGGTAAGCTTTAGTAGCGCTATAAGCAGGTGCTGCTGGTTCACCCCGCAATCCGCCAACAGAAGTTATAGCTACAAGATGACCAAAACCTTGTTTTTCAAAAATGCAATACAATCTATCAATAACATAAGTCCAACCTACGACATTAGTATCTATTGTAGGTCGCTCAATTGTATAGTCAAGCGTGGCATTAATGTCGCCAACGCCTGCACACATGATGACAAGATCAAAGTGTGTTAACTCTTTGTGAAGTGT
>SAMEA104315432__coassemble_1692_pt1 | contig 8479 bp, 2 predicted proteins | sample SAMEA104315432__metabat2_low_PE_031 | metagenome-assembled genome bin SAMEA104315432 (sample SAMEA104315432) | gut metagenome | biome: Monkey gut; feature: monkey-associated habitat; material: faeces | place: China | collected 2013
TGCTATCGTTTCGTCATAATATGAGTACGGCAAACCTACCTGAGTAGTTACAAAAGTTGTGAATAGATGTTAAACAGGCACTAAAACAGGTTCATTTATCCACAAAAAGCCCACCCCAACCTCTCAATAAAGCCCCCTCCTGCCCCCCCTGGGGGATGATAGGTTAGGCACTGGCTGCTTAAAACCCGAACTGACAACCCGAACTGACAATCCGTAACTAAAAGAACGCCCCTCCAGGGAGGTTGGGGAGCGCTCTTCCTGAGGGGTTGGGGAGGGATCTTCCTGAGGGGTTGGGAAGGGATCTTCCTGAGGGGTTGGGAAGAATCTTGTCGGGCTGTTGTAAAAGCTATGTTATTAGGAGGTAAAAGCTATGCTATTGGGTGGTAAAAGCATAGATATTAGGATGTAAAAGCTATGCTTTGTTTGGTACTGTCTTCCAGACAGTCGCTCATTATGCAGTTATAATCCCGAGACTTCGTCCCGGGTTACTCTCGCTTCGCTCGGTGCTGTCTTCCAGACAGATCATTATACTAAACAATAAGAAACCATCAATAGATAAAAATGTTTAGTTGTTTAGTTGAGGAATAAAATATCAATAAATAAAAATAAACAAATATATTTTTCTTTGTTTTTTTTATATTGATATTTTATTCCGCAACAAAACAACCCACAACCTACCTTCCTTCCACTCTCTTTCCTTTTCCACCTATTATATATATACCGCGCTGGAGAGCGGATGTGCCTTTCTTCGTAGTGTTGCCGATGCGCTGGCCTGAGACGGTGAAGACAGGTGAGGGGGAAGGGGAGGACGCAGTGGAAGAACCGTAGAGGATTGAGTGTATGCCGGTTGGAAGGTCGGAAGAGTCAGAGAATAGGAATCGAATGCCCTTGGCTCCAGAGATAATCTGTTCTCCTACGTTGGTGTTTACCATCTCAGCAGGCAACCATGCTTTGTAAGGCTTCAGTTCGCTTCCAGTGAATTTATAGAAACCAAGTCCGAAGTTCTTGTTTGCAAGGACGTAGCAATTATTATTCATGGAGGAGACAGGACTGTCAGTAGGGTTTCCCTTTAGTATGGTAGGCGCGTTACCGTTGCGCGATGTGGCTTTGAAAGCATAATCGCCAGCAGGACCGAATACCACGTATCCTTTCTCCTTATTGAGAATATCTACGGGAGTGAGGGTGACATAGAAGTCCTCCACCATATCCTTATCGCTGGTTTTGCCATGTGCAGTGACAGCATATACGATGACGCCCTCTTCTGTAGGAGCCTTAGCGTTGTATGGCAGGCAGATAGTGCTCCATCCGCATGGTCTGCCTTCATTATCTGTAAGGTCTGCGAGAGGATGGATGGTGAGCGTGTATCTCTGTGTCTCTACATAGTTGATGGCTTTGGTGGCAGCACCGAGACCACCATACTGATTAGCGGCGCGGACGCAGTAAGTTCCAGCACCGAGGGTGAGTTGGTCGAGACTGATGCTTGTGATGGCATCGCTATCGTTAGCTTGCGCCACCTGTGTCTTGTATATCCATTTGCCATTCTCTTTCTTAAAGATAAAATAACAGAGCGCATAAGGGTGGCTATTCCATTGCAGTCTGTCATCATCTATTTCGATGTCGTCATCCCATGTATCACTGTTGTATAAGTCTTTATCAGCATCATTGCCAGAGACAGCATCTATCTGCATAGTGCGTTCTACAGGGGCGTAACCATCAAGACCGCCCAGCACATTCTTGATAGAGTATTTTGCGGCATCGCCATCCGACAGGACGCAGTCGTCTGAACCGACAGCAGGATTGCACGCAGCCAAAGAGCGTCCGCCCAGTGAGAGTACTGTGGAAAGTCCATCGCCTGTGCTACTTGGCTTGAGTGAGCGGTTTTCGTGGAATCGAAGCACAGCATTGGCACTCATCGCTCCCCATCCTTGATCCTTCGGCAGGACGTACATGGTGGTGTTGAGGAAGGTGATGGCAGGCGATTTGCTTGCCTCGTTAGCCCAAGGGCGAGCGAGCGTCCACGTCTTGTCCTCCAGTTTATTCATCTGACTGAGAGGATATTCAGGCACGAAATTACAGTTGCAGAAGACATAGCCCCACTGCTGGTCGGCAGGATGAGACGGAGCGCTGAAGTTATTGCCGGCACGGTCACGCAATACGAGGTCGCAACGCTCAAACCATATATTGCCATCTCCGCAAACCCAATCGACGACACCGCCTATGTGGCAGTCTTCCAAGTAGCCACGATAGTCGGATATGCTATTGGTGGAGTAGTAAGTATCCTGCCAACTCATCATTGACACATTCTTCAGCGTGGTGCGCTGTCCCTGATCCCAGAATGCCACGGCACGTCCCGCAGCGCTTCCGCCGCCGTTAGCTCCCCAGTAATTGTATGTATTTTCCAGACTGAGGTCTTCGCAGTAGAAGTCTTTAGCATTAGCACCTTTAGCATTCTTTCCGATATGCAGCGTAGCGGTGTAACTGATACCTTCCACAGTAGGCTTATTCCATATTCTGACGCCATTGCGGCTCTGTCCGATGAGAGAGACATTCGACCGCGATATGAGCGTTCTTCCATTAGTCTTGCCGAGCATATCCATGACAGGCTCACCCTTGTCATTGCGTGGCCAATTACCATCAGAGTCTTTGCCATATTTGGTAAGCGGCTCGTTACCTTTCAGTTCATAGTCGCCGTCAGGCACGAAGATATAGTATCTATCCGTTCCTGAATTAGCATTAGCAGCATTGATAGCATCCTCAAGCGAACCATCCTTTCCCACGATGAAATCGAATGTGTCGTGTAATATTTCATGAGAAAAACTCCTTGTGGAGAAGTTCATGAGGAAAGATAGTTCGGTGCCATCCTGCGTGGTGGTTAACACCTCATTATATTTATTGCCATATATGTCTTCGAATTCGCCCTTCTTGACAGGCACCGTAATGTCTTTGATATTTGCCAAATCCCAATAGTAGAAGGTAAGTTCTTTGCCTTGACTGGCAGTCCACGACTCCATCTCATCACGTATCTCGCTCATATTGAAGGAAATGCTCTTCATAGTGCGGTCGAACACCATCTTGACATATCCGCTTGGAGGCATATCATTGATGGAAATCTCCTTGGAAGAGTATTTTATGCCGTTGACATTATAATAGAGAAACTGCGGACTCTTGCCTTCAGGAGCTGTGAGCGTGAAGTCTATGGTGTACGTCTCGAGCAGCGAACCGCCTTTGCTGAGCAGTCTGATGATAGCTTGCGGATTATCGATAGTAGGCTGAGTCACTTCGATAATGCCCTGTCCGTCGATGCTTGTGGCAGATACATCTCCAATCTTTTCCACTACAAATCCATTGGCATCACGCACCTCCTCGCCATTGGCATTGAGAGAGATAGGGCAGGTCTTGATAGTGATATGCCTGTTCGCCTTCAGATCATTGATTTCATCCGCCTTCAGCGGCGTATCGCCTATGGAGACGCTTTCCAGTTGTGGACGTGAAAGAGTCTGTGGCATATATGTGACGGAGAAAATGGTATAGTATCTGCCGTCGCTCTGGAAGTTGATGGTCTGCTTTCCCTCGCTTCCCTTCCAGACGGTGGAGACTTTGTCGCCAGCTGTGTATCCGCCATTGGCATTGGTAGCACCAGCAATCACTGTGGAACTAATCTTGTTGACGGCTTCCAGTTCTATCTTAGAACCATTTGTGACGGAGAAAGTCAGTATGGAACCGTTATTGATCTGGCATCGGCTGTCATCTCTCGTATTGTTAAATTTACCATTTGTGGCATCGAGGTCGATTTTGATGTCGATGAATTCATCCTTGTTTTTGTATAGTTGGGTGACGAGAATACCGGTGGTACGTTCCACTGCAATGCTCGGTGCACCGTTGGAACGCCTGAAGTCCCACGTGGCTTTGTAGCCGTTGGGATTAGTCATATCTTCGTCGAAGCGAGTGAATGAGTTTTTCTCAAACACTGGATAGAGACGCAGACTGTAATCTGGAGTCTCATCGGAGTCTGCCCAGTTGTGGGTGAGGTAATAGGATTTGCCAAACTCATAGACGTGACCAGCCGAGACATTTTCAGAGAATGACTTGCTGTCGTCATAGAGATTGTCCTTCCAATATTTCAGAGTATGACCGGAATAGTAGAGAGTGGTATTCTTAGGGATGGTAAACTCATCGCCTTTCTCCACCCAAAGCGCTGTAGGAGCTATGCCAGAAGCCTGCTTTCCGGGATTGAAGGTGACGTAATAAGTAGGCTTTTCCTTGAAATAGAAACGCAGATTGCGGTGTGAGGTGATGTCAAACTCCACCTCATACCTTGTTCGTTTGCCTGCTTTTGCCTCCGTGTCGGTAGGTTCAATGCGACGCAGTTCAAAGGTTGTCTTGCTCTCTCCAGTGCGATGTCCCCATGAATTGCCGTCGGCATTAGTAGCCACGACAGAAGTGGTGGTGGCATTGTTGAAGTTTACCATATCCACATAGCCATCATCTCGTATCTTTAGCACGGCAAGAGGCTTGCCATTGACAATTTTGTCCATATCCACGATTTTGTCAAATTCATATCCAAATTTGCGTTGAAACGAGATAATGGCTCCATTGCCCTGAATCATAGAGACGCCTCCGTCCTCCAGAGGGATGATAGGAGGATTCTCTATATAGTTTTCCATATTCTTATTGGTGGCATCGATAGCAGTTATCACGCCCTGTTCTTCATTATCTACAGTGGCATGTAGATCCACGCGAGCCGCCTTTCTGGTGTATGCTTTAATCCATTTGTAGTAAGAATAATCATCGCCGATGACGATAGGAATGCGTGAAGCCGAACTGTGAGTGGTGTAAGAATATACATATCCGTCGGCAGTCTTGACGCAGTCGGTAGGTACCACGCCGTCAATGGTGGTGGAGGAGATAGGAGCGTAAGTGCAAATCTCGAATTTGGTGTCGGCACAGGAAGCGATGGTGAGCGTGGTGCCAGGACCTATTGCCGCCCATTTCTCAAAGCCAGTATTGCGCACAAAGCCTTTCTTTCCAGTGTTTATCCAAAGGGCTACGTCGCGAGTATGGTCGAGGTTTGCACCATTCTCCATGATGTGAACATCGACTTTGCCAGAATAATAGAAGTCTTTGCCCTTAGGAATGTTGAGACGCTGGGCGCGAATGCCAGAGGCGGTGCCAAACTCATAAGTGAGCACAGGCGCATTGAGACGGTTTAACATTCCGGCAGGGTTTTGCTCAAAGACAGGTATCAGAGTGATATCCTTTTTGTCTTTGGTGAAAGAATAGTTCTTGCCTATTTCGTATTCATCGCTGATATCATCCTTATTTACCCAATATTTCAGGGTAAAACCCTTTTCGTTAGCCGCAGCATCGTAGGTCTTGAAGATGGTGTAGTACTTAGGAACGAAGAAAGAGCGGCAGTTTTCCTGGTCGTCAGGAGCGATGCTCTTCTCGTCGAGAGTCAAAGCCTCACTGTCATATACATTATTTCCATCAGCATCCTTGCCCTTAAACAGTTTGCAGAGCCATTTGCCATCCTTGTCTTTCAACTGGAAATGTATGCTTCCCTCAATACCGAGAACGAAGTGTGCATAGTAAGTGACGCTGTCATTCTCAGCCGGAGCGATGGAAGAATATATGGCAGAAGAAGACACCACTTCACCATCCCTGGAGTCTTTGGTCCATCTGTCTATGACATAGTTGTCTTTGGCATCTGTACTTACCATTATGCCAGGCTCTTTTGCCACGAAATAACTTTCCACAAAGCCGTCGCCTTTCAGATAGAAATTATCGTGGATGTCATCAGCTACGAAATCCACATTGCCGAGAGACTTGTCGGCAGTCACCACTCTTACTTTCGACATAGGCTTGCGCTTGTACTCTACGGTCACGGTGCTGGTCTCTTTTCTCACGGTGTATTCCGCAATATATTCCGTCGCAACGACATTGCCAGCCTCGTCCTTGACTTCATTCTTCCGCTTTTCGAGGACGTTGTTGCCAGCCTTGAATTCGCTTATCTCATAGCCATAGCCTGCCTCTGCGGTGATGGTTACTTTATCACCTTCCTTATAGCGCTTGCCAGTGTTGGTGCCTGCTGCAGGGCTTGATTTCTCCAAAGCCAAAGAAGCCTTGTCGGGATCCTCATTCCTGTCCTTGAGAGGTTCGGATGTAATCTTGTTTTCCAGCAGGACATCAGGGAGAGCAGGGTAGGTGACCTTAAGATATTCGAAGAAACCATACGTCTTGGTAGAGCCGCCATTGATTACCTTGATGTATAGGTATTCAGCGTCACCACTGTAGGAGAATGACATCATTTTCGGATTATTCTCATCCATTGTCGCATTGCCCTTGGCTTCGGTGGTGGCTCCAGAGTCTTCATAGAAGCCAATCTTTGCCAGATTATTGACATTATTGCCGTCTTTCGGCTGTGAGAAGAAGGTCTCATTACCATTAGGGTCCTCTTTATCCACCTTTCCAGAAGCCTTTATCTCGACTTTCATGCCATAAACGGCAGGAATACGGAGGATGAGATCCTTATTAAACTGCGCACCACGTGCCTCATTGCCGTCTCTGTCTTTCAGATGGTTGACTCTCGCATCATTATTGTCAGCCTTTGCGCCAGAGAATAAGAGTGGAAGGTCGATCATATTATCATTGTCTATGCGGACCGACTTGGTGTATGTGAAGGTTCCATCCTTTTTAGGAGTGAACGTGCCAGAGATGATAGGAGCACCATCTTTCTGGTCGAAATTCCATGTGACAGTCAGAGGAATGTCAGTGTCTGTAATCTGCTTTTCACTCAGAGTGACCACAGGAGTAAGCGTAACGTCCTGCGAGAAGAATTGCTTAGTTCCTAAAGGATAAACTTTTGACCCATCAGTCCATCCTATCAGCGCGTAGTCTTCCTTCAAGAGAGTGGTGTTTTGCGGAATGATAATCGAGCCATCATCGTCGGTATATACTTTTTGAGGTACACTTCCATCAATTTCTATCTTGCCTTTGTCGAATGAAATGCAAGGGAGTTTCTCAAAGACAGCTTCGCAACTGAGATCCTTATCCAGCTTTTCGATATGGATTACCTGACTGTCTCCCATATCATTGCCAGTCTCATAGTCCCTCCATTTCACGAATCTATAACCTGTCATAGGCGATGCAGTGAGCGTAACTCGCTTTCCTGCCACTATATGCAGTGCGGCAGGAGAATGAGAAACCTTACCTCCATCAGTTGGTTCTGCTGTGGCAGAGATGTTATAATATTGACCTTCATACTCCACACCGCTGAATGTGCCGGAGATAATAATGTCATTAAAACCCCATTCCTTCTTGTTGGCGAGAGTATAGATATAGCATTTCAATGCCCATTCCTCGGCAGCGCCTGGGATTTCTGCTATCTTTGTCTTGAAATCATTATCAGAAAACTCCTGCATTTTGTCGCGGCTGGGCAATACGCTCTGGATGAGAGGATAATTATTGCTCTCGGAAATGAGGTTCACGTCCATCAATCCGCTGCCTGTAGATAATGCAACCGTACTGAAAGAGATACCTGTCGGACGGAATGAAATGCCTGCCTTAGGAATAATATTGAATGCTATGGATGACTCTTCATCAATGTCATTCACTACGTTATTATTGTCTGTAGGCTTGAATGAAACGGCAGTGATGCCATTTCTATCATAGACGCCAGTAGATAATTTCTTGCCTATTACAGCCTTGGTACTTGCGTCTATGATGTCAGAGATGTTGTTACCATCTATCGTAGGGACATATTGCAGAGGACCGGATGTATTCCATGCCCACTTGAAGGAGCCTTTGACATTGACATAGGCGGTGACGATGTCTGACGGAGTCTTGTCGCCTGATGCAGCTATAACCTTGATAATCTTGCCGTCTGTCTCAGATGCCGGGATGATGCTGGTGCAAAAACTGCTTTCTGTAGTCGGCGTACTGCCGTCTGTGGTGTAATAGAATCTGGTGTCAGCATCGCCAGACTCATGTTTCTCCACAGAGATGGAGCCGTCTGCATTGACTGTGACCTTTGGCTTATCGGTCTGCTCTGCGCCAGCGATATGCCTTGCGGAGAAGGCTGATACTTGCGCTTTGCCCCCGATGAGCAGAGTGATTATCAGGAAGCAAACCGTGGCAAACTGTGCCGAGAATGCACAAACCGTCTTGGAGTGATGATTATATATGCCTAATAAGTCTGACAGAGTATTCATATCTTGTGTTATTGTTTGTATTCAATGCAAGTGAAAAGAATGGATGGACCAGTTATGATGATGGAAAACAGCCTATTGTTCGTCCACGAGCAGCAAGCCTTCAGCCTTGTCTTCATCGGCAAGAACGTAGAGATAGCGTGGCTTTATGAGGATGCGAATGGCGTTGACATGACCTGGAAGCCCGGCTTTTATCGCGTCGAAATTTATTTTGCTGAATAGGGTGTCCAGTTAACCGTTCCAAATTCAGATAGCTTTTCGGAATATCTTGG
>SAMEA104315432__coassemble_2260_pt1 | contig 6852 bp, 6 predicted proteins | sample SAMEA104315432__metabat2_low_PE_031 | metagenome-assembled genome bin SAMEA104315432 (sample SAMEA104315432) | gut metagenome | biome: Monkey gut; feature: monkey-associated habitat; material: faeces | place: China | collected 2013
TTCACTTTTCACTAAAGAAAAGGTAACTCCCATTCTTCATTCTTCATTCTTCATTCTTCATTTAAAAGATTCTTCATTCTTCATTTTATAATATTATACTCCATCCGAGCCATCCCCCGGTTTTCCCCGCGGTCGCTCTTATAGGAGATATGCAAGCAGTGTATCACCTTCTGTTGTCCGCGCACCTCGATGAGCAACTGGTCGAAGGGCAGGTTTAGGCGTATGAAGTCATACATCTTACGTCCCACCTCGGTGCTGCCCACGTGGATATCAGCCGCTTCGCCATAGAGATGTTGCGACTGTCGGGCACCGCCCACCGCCTCATTAAGAGAGTACGTGCGAAACCCGCTGGTGATACGAATCACGCCGAAGCGTTTGCGTAGCGGTTCAAGAACATGGATACACAACTGTCTCAGTCGCTCCACCTCCTCCAGGCAGGGTATGTTCTCGATGCCGAGGCGTATAGCCGTAGCCGAGCGAGTAAACTCCCCAAGCCGGAAGTGAGGTGAGAGAATCAAGTCAGGAGAGAAAGGATTTGAGTTGTCCAGGTCGTTCTCCACAGTGAGCAAGCGCTCACATTCATTCAGATCATTTCTGTTTATCAGTGTTTTCATGGTAAGATATGTTTCAGTGTTCGATGTGTGTTTCAGGATTTCAGAGCGTAAACATGTCGAAGAGCGGTGCCCGTCTATCTGATTTCCGAGTGCAAATTTGTCGAAGACTCGCACGAAGGAAATAGGGCATGTCGGTCGAAGAGCGGTGCCCGTCTATCTGATTTCCGAGTGCAAAGGTACAACATTTTCGAGCTGAATGCAAGGATTATGTGTATAGACATGTGTATAGACATATGTATAGCAACCCAAAAACACCCTTTTTTCAAGCTAAAAAGGCAGAAAAAGCCGTTATTCTTCGCCTGACCGAATAAAGGAAGAAAGCGAAACCCGCACATTAAGCACATTAGTCTTATACACCATCATATCTACGAGTCGCTGCGACTTTACACCTTTTATATTATTAAGGCGAAGCAGGTAGCCGCTGATGTTGCGCGGCAACGAGACACCGAACAGCCCGAACACACGGTGCGCAATCACGCTCTGCGACAATGGGATGCCCATCTCGTCCTTCAGCATCTCGCTGACAAACACATACCTCACCACCTCCATCAGGTGCAACTTCGTCTCATTCCACTTCAGCGGACCGCCGTTATCGCTTTTCAGCATCTCCACCATCTCTTCTGCTAGCATTCGCTGAGCCTCTTTGTGTGTCATTCTTTCCATAGTTTTTTTGTGTTATAATATGCAAAGCCCTCCCCAACCCCTCCCTGGAGGGGCTTTTCTTTAGTCACGGATTGTCAGTTTGAGTCACAAGTAGCCAGTGCCTGACCTATCATCCCCCAGGGGGGACAGGAGGGGGGCTTGTATTTTTATTGCTTTTTATATATTGATATTCTATTTTTATATATTGATATTTTATAACACCGTGCAAAGGTAAAAGATAGATGTGCACAAACAGTTCAATGCAATATTTTGGCAGTTAAATCATGTTAACCCTTAATAATATTTAACCTTTTCAGTCCCAAAACCACCCAAAAAGAGCATTTTTCCCAAAGAAATTTTGCCGTTTGCAGAAAATACACTATCTTTGCATAAATATATATTATAATAAGGAATAGTTATTCTAAACCCCCTAAAACCACAAAAAAACATGTCATTTACATCCACAAGCAATGAAATATTCCGTCGTGCCATTGCCGACTACCACGTCACAGACAATGTTGATACTCCTATCAACAATCCATTCCCTGCTGACACCATCAACCACACGCTATATCACAAATGCTGGATAGACACAGTTCAGTGGCATTTCGAGGACATCATACGCGATCCTAACATCGACCCTGCAGAAGCACTCGTGCTCAAGCGACGCATCGACAAGAGCAACCAGGACCGCACTGACATGGTGGAAAACATCGACACATACTTCCGCGCTCACTACGCTGACGTCAAGGTGCTACCTGACGCCACCATCAACACAGAGTCGCCTGCATGGGCTATTGACCGCCTCTCCATCCTCGCACTCAAGATTTACCACATGCGCGAGCAGGTGGAGCGCAAGGACGCAGCTCCTGAACACATCGCCAAGTGCCAGGCCAAGCTCGACGTGCTCCTCGAACAGCAGGTGGACCTCTCCACTGCCATCGACCAACTCCTCGCCGACATAGCAGCCGGACGCAAATACATGAAGGTATATCGCCAGATGAAGATGTACAACGACCCAAGCACAAACCCTGTGCTATATAAGAAATAGTTTTATAAATGAAGAATGTAGAATGAAGAATGAAGAATGGGAGTTAGTCTTGTTCTCTTGAGTATGGCTCTATGAGAAACCGCAAGCCGAAGAACGTAATCTTCATTCTTCATTCTTCATTCTACATTCTTCATTTAATAACTGCGTCAGCGCGATTTTTCACTCTTCACTCTTCACTTTTCACTCTTCACTAATCTTTTAAAAAAGAATGACCACTCCAACGAAGATACTGATAATCCGTTTCTCAGCAATGGGAGACGTGGCGATGCTTGTGCCTGTCGTTCATGCACTCGCCACGCTATATCCGGACGTGCACGTCACTGTGCTCTCACGCCCATTTGCGCAGTCATTCTTCGAAGGACTCGCGCCCAACGTCTCATTCATGGCGGCAGACCTCACCACTGAATACAAAGGCATCAGAGGACTCAACGCCCTCTACAGACGTCTCGCAGCAAAGCAGTTCACACACATTGCTGATATGCACGGAGTATTGCGCTCACATTACCTCCGTATGCGATTCCTGCTCAATAATTACAGAGTGGAGCATATAGACAAGCACCGAAAAGACAGACAGGCACTCATACGACCAGAAAACAAGGTCTTCAAGCAGTTACCCACATCATTCCGCAACTATGCCGAAGTGCTCCACCGCCTCGGCTTCCCTCTCAAGCCCACCTTCCGCAGCATCTTCGGAGAAGGAAAAGGAAACCTCCGACTACTGCCACCAGAAATAGGGGAGAAGAAAGCATTCCAGAAATGGATTGGCATAGCTCCTTTCGCTGCCCACAAAGGTAAGATATACCCGATAGAGAAGATGGAGCAAGCCATGCAGCTCATCCTCAAAGACCATCCCAACACGCGCATCTTCCTCTTCCACGGCAAAGGCGAGGAAGCAGAACTCATGCGTCAGTGGACCGACCGTTACCCAGAAGTAACATCAGCATCCACCCTTCTCAATGGCATACAGCAGGAGCTCATACTCATGTCGCATCTCGACAAGATGATATCCATGGACTCAGGCAATATGCACCTCGCATCCCTCGTGGCATGTCCCGTAGTCAGCGTATGGGGTGCCACCCATCCTTACGCCGGCTTCTTAGGTTGGCGTCAGAGTCCCGACAACGTCATCGACATTCCCCTCCCATGCCGTCCATGCTCCATCTACGGCAACAAGCCATGCACCCAAGGCGACTACCCATGCCTCAATAACATCCCTCCGCAGGCTATCGCTGATAAGATATAAGAAGACCCCCTCTTATCCCCCTGTAGGGGGAGGCCAGATACAGAGACCTCCCTTGAGGAAGGAACGCAAGCGTAGAAGCTATCCAGCCTCCCCCTTACATTGGGATAAGAGGGGGTCTTTGATTTCTGGAAGACAGTACCAAGCATATAAAATATCAATAGATAAAAATAAACAAATATATTTTTTTATTTTTTCTTTGTTTTTCTCTATTGATATTTTACGCTTCCCCACGGCAGTGGGGACTGAGGGGCTATTTATTGTTGAGAAAACTAACAAATAACTTGGTGAGAAAAAGAAAAAGACAGCAATCAATGACAAAGAAAGAAGCTCTTCAACTATTTGAAGAAAAGAAAGTGCGTACCGTATGGGATGATAAGGAGGAGAAGTGGTATTTCTCCATTGTAGATGTATGCGGTGTGCTGACAGATCAACCAGACACAGAGCGTGCAAGAAACTATTGGAAAGTATTGAAGCACAGACTTGTAAAAGAAGGCAATCAAACGGTTACAAATTGTAACCGATTGAAGTTGTGCGCCTCGGACGGCAAGCTTCGTTTGACGGATGTCGCTGACACAGAGCAACTTTTCCGTATCATACAGTCAATACCATCGCCAAAGGCCGAACCTTTTAAAGTTTGGATGGCACAAGTGGCAAGTACACGTTTGGACCAGATGCAGGACCCGGAGCGGAGCATCGACCAGGCTGTCATTGATTACAAGCGTTTGGGATATTCTGACGCTTGGATAAATCAACGCATAAAGTCCATCGAAATAAGAAAGGAACTCACTGACGAATGGGAGCGTACGGGCGTGCAGCAAGGTCTGCAATATGCCACTCTCACAGACATCATCACTCGCGAGTGGAGCGGAATGACGACCAAGCAGTACAAGAACTTCAAAGGTCTTAAAAAAGAAAGTCTGCGCGACAACATGACCAACATGGAGATCGCTCTCAATATGCTTGCCGAGGCTTCCGCCACGGAACTCTCCAAACAACGAAAACCTAACGGATTCCATCAACAGAAGCAGGTGGCAAAGGATGGCGGCAGCGTGGCAAAAGCGGCACGCACGCAGTTGGAGGTAAAACTCGGACATGGCATTATATCATCGGCTAAAGCAAGTGATTATCTGCCCAGCCAAATTGAAGATAACAATGAATAACTCAACTTTCGCAAGCAATAAATAGCCCCTCAGTCCCCACTGCCGTGGGGAAGCGTAAAATATCAATAGAGAAAAACAAAGAAAAAATAAAAAAATATATTTGTTTATTTTTATCTATTGATATTTTATATGCTTGGTACTGTCTTCCAGAAATCAAAGCTCCCCTCTTATGTTCTATTTTCCTTGACTTTTAGCAAAAACACAAACATTATATCTTTGACTTTTAGCAAAAGACAGCGATTTATATCTTGTCTTTTTAGCATTTTTAGCATCTAAAGCCTTGATTGTCACGCAAAAAATAATTACCTTTGCAGCGAGATAATTATATACCCAACCAGATTACGAATACTACAAAGATGGAAGAAAAGAAATACTTTGACAGACAGATAGACGAATCGCTGCTGGCATGGAAGAACAGTCCACGTCACAAGCCCCTTTTACTACGTGGAGCCAGACAGGTGGGCAAGTCCTCTTCCGTCCACCACTTGGCAAGACAGTTTGACAATTTTGTAGAGATAAACTTTGAACGCAGGCCTGCATACCTTGAGATATTCCAAGGCGACAAGGATGCAAAGCATATCGTGGAGATGATCAAGTCGATTACAGGCAAGCCGATAGTGCCGGGAAAGACGTTGCTGTTCTTAGATGAGATACAGATGTGCCAGGAAGCCATCTCATCCCTGCGATTTTTCTGGGAAGACATGCCCGAGCTGCATGTGATAGCGGCAGGCTCGCTGCTGGAGTTTGCGCTCAACGAGATACCCACCTTCGGGGTAGGCAGAATCCACTCCATGTTCATGTATCCCATGTCATTCGATGAATTTCTCAATGCCTTGGGCATGACATCCCTACAGCATCAGAAACGAGAAGCATCTATGGAGAAGCCACTGCTGTCTGCTTTGCATGAGCAGTTGGTTGCCTTGTTCCGCACCTATCTGATGGTAGGCGGGATGCCGGAGTCTGTCGCTACATGGGTGGATACGCATAGCTATGTGGAATGCCAGGCCGTGCAGAAGGAGATAGCATACACTTACGAGGTGGATTTCGCGAAATATAAGAAACGTGCCAATACCACTCTGCTGCGCCAGACCTTCCACAGTGCCGCGCATCAGATAGGAGGTAAGTTCGTATATAGTCAGGTGTCACGTGATTTCAGGTCATACCAGATAAAGGAAGCATTGAGTCTGCTCACGCTTGCCGGATTGCTCGTCCCGGTATGCAGCACGGCAGCCAACGGTTTCCCTTTAGGAGCGGAAGCTGATGAGAAAAAATACCTGTTTATAGACAGTGGACTGTTGCTTGCCGTTCTGGGCATGGATTACGGCAATGTCACCTCCATCTCCGAAGCCATACTGATAGGTAATGCCGCCGACCTCGTCAACAAAGGACACATCACGGAGATGGTGGCAGGACTGGAAATCATCAAGAACCTGCCGCCAGACAGCATTCCTTCCCTATATTTCTGGATGCGTGAGGCCAAGGGCTCCATGGCAGAAGTGGATTACATACTGTCAAAGGATATGAAGATCCTCCCTGTCGAGGTAAAGGCAGAGGTAAAGGGAGGCATGAAGAGCCTGTATTCATTTGTGGAGGCAAAAGGAATCACCCATGCTGTCCGTACCTCGCTTGAAAATTTCGGGCAGTTCACAAAAGGTGACTGCACGATAGACATCTACCCATTATATGCACTGCAGAACCTTCTTAAATAGCCCCCCTCCTGTCCCCCCTGGGGGATGATAGGTCAGGTACTGACTGCATGAGTCTCAAGAAGCCACCCCCTCCTGACCCCCCTGGGGGGATGATAGGTCAGGCACTGACTGCATGAGACTCAAGCTGACTATCCGTAACCAAAGAAAAGCCCCTCCAGAGAGGGGTGGGGGAGGGCTAAAATCCGTGAAAAAATAAAATCCGTCGTATCCGTGCTATCCGTGTTTCATTTTTGAGCGTGGGCGAAAGAGCCCGAAGGCTCTTGAGCATTGATGGGATATTAAACATCAATAAAAAAAACAATAAAAAAATATATCATTATCCATTTTCCCCCATGTTTTTATCTATTGATATTTTAATTTCCTCGTTGTCATCGCTTCGCGACGACCACAAGCGTTCAAAGAAACACGGATAGCACGGATGCAACGGATCTGT
>SAMEA104315432__coassemble_2268_pt1 | contig 6842 bp, 6 predicted proteins | sample SAMEA104315432__metabat2_low_PE_031 | metagenome-assembled genome bin SAMEA104315432 (sample SAMEA104315432) | gut metagenome | biome: Monkey gut; feature: monkey-associated habitat; material: faeces | place: China | collected 2013
CACTAAAAGAAACGTAACTCCCATTCTTCATTCTTCATTCTACATTCTTCATTTACTCCCGCCGGCTGATACAATCAAGAAAAAACAATCATAAACATGATAAACATAATAGCATCAGTAGCCCAAAACAACGCCATAGGCAATGAGAACAAACTCATATACTGGCTCCCAAACGACCTCAAACGCTTCAAAGCCCTTACCACGGGCCACACAATAATAATGGGACGCAACACCTTCGACTCACTGCCGAAAGGCGCATTGCCAAACCGTCGCAACGTGGTTCTCTCACGCTCCGTCAGTGAATTGCCAGGCTGTGACGTCTATCCTTCCCTTGAGGAAGCGCTCAGTCATTGCACACCAGACGAGGATATATATATAATAGGTGGAGCTTCGGTATATAATCAAGCCCTTCCACTCGCTGATCGTCTCTGCCTCACAGAGATACACGACACTCCTGCTCAGGCAGACACCTTCTTCCCTGACTACTCCGACTGGAAAGAATCAGCGCGAGAAGACCACGACATCGACGAGAAGCATGCCTTTCGCTACTCTTTCGTGGATTACACACGAGAATAATGCGAAGGGCATTGGTGGACGAAATTACATTTCCAGAACTTATAAAGCAGGAGAAAAACTGTTCGATTTTCCTGTTTGCAATCGACTGTCACGAAGCTACGTCATAACTAATTGATAATAAGAGAGTTGTAAAAGCATAGATATTAGGCGGTAAAAGCATAGTTATTAGGACGTAATAACATAGCTTTTACCGCCTAATATCTATGTTATTGCAACGTGAAAGCTTAGATATCGCTTTTCGATACGATTGCTTTCACGTTTTTGTTCTATTTTTCCGTACGCTTTACATACATATCAAAGCCACCTGAAAGCATGCATCCATGCCTTCTCCTGAGTAGGTGATTAGAATTATTTTTATAATAATGAAAAAAAACAAATATTATTATCTATTCATTATCAATATAATTTTGATCACCTACTTATGCACATTTATCCGAATTACAAATCAGCCTCGCCAACCGCATCTGCACGATTCCCACACCTTCACTCTCCACTATTCATTCTTTACTGAAAAAGTGTAACTCCCATTCTTCATTCTTCACTCTTCATTCTTCATCGATTCTGATTGTGTAGGTACACATTATTAAGGGAAATTAACGTAATTTTCTGATTATTCGCAACTTATAATACCATTGACTCATATCAAAAAATAAGACAGAAAAGGTCAGAAATATGGGATTTCCTTTGCTTGAAAAGGAGTTTGTTATTACCTTTGCAGATGTTAATGGCAATTATTAGCGCAAGTGTAATGCCCGAAAGATGGGTATGCGTTGAGGTTGCTGAATTAAAAATGGGAACCAGAAAATGTGTCTTTTACACATTGGATAAGTAAAGTTTTATTTGGAAACAATTCAAACTTTCACCTCTATTATTCAGGATAGAAAATCCATTAGGCATATATTTCCAGAGTGCCACGAGCCTGCCTCCGTGACAGTAACATTCCACAGCGTAATGACCACAGAAGAATGCCTCAACGAAAAGAAGGCGACAGACTGCTGGACAAGTGGAGAATACAATCAGACGTCACGCAGAGAGTGTACGCAACGCAATAGCTACAAGACTCTCCTTTAGAAGAGAAGACGCCCGCGGCAAGAACTCAAGTTCCGGAAAACCTTTAGATATGTTTATTTCAAAGATTGCAAAGATTGTACTTGTATTTGTTTCAATTTTTATTGCTGCCTCCGAAGGCAGCGCAAAGTCAGACAAGACTTTCGACTGGGGTCCTCTGATGGATGCCATCACAAAAGTAGAGAGTAAGGGAGATCCAAATGCCAAGAGTGGCAACTGTGTCGGTGCTATGCAGATAAAGCCTATCTGCGTGAAAGACTGCAACCTGATTCTTAAAGCACGTGGCGAGAAGAAACGCTATACTTTGAAGGATCGTTATAATGTGAAGAAGAGCAGAGAGATGTTTGTGATATTCATGAGTAAGTATAATCCTACTAATGATATCGAGAAAGCCATCCGCCTATGGAACGGTGGCATAAAATACAAGGTGAAGAGTACACAGCGTTATTACCAGAAAGTAATGGCGTATCTGAAATAATATCAAACAAGAAAAAGCCCCTCAATTGAGGGGCTTTTTCTTGCCATATACGAATCTTTCCTTTTCAAAAATGTCTTTGCTGATTTGCACTTGCGAATAGCCGAGACTCATCATAAGTTGGGCTGTCTCAGGTCCATACGCCTCATTTATCTCAAACACCAATGCGCCTTCGGGCTTCAAGGCATGAAGTCCATACTCAGCTATGGCGCGATAAAACAGCAATGGGTCGTCATCAGGCACGAACAAAGCCAGTGAGGGCTCGTGTTCCAATACGTTTTTTTCCATTTCCACCGCTTCACGCTTACAGATATAAGGTGGATTACTGACGATGAAATCCCACTTTTCCGCATCACCTTCGGGAGCATGGAGTGCGTCCTGTCTCACTGCGATCACATCCGCCTGAAGGCGTTCAGCATTCTTTCCCGTCACTTCAAGGGCGATTTCGGAGATGTCCCATGCCGTCACTTGCGAGCAAGTCTCCAATGCCAAGGTCACGCTAAGGCATCCCGAACCGCATCCCACGTCCAGAATGCGGAGCTTTTTCTGCCCTTTCACAGCGTCAAACGATGGTTTGGCGGATACACAGGAATTACTATCCCTTCGGCTAATCTCATTTTTGATTATATCAACAATGCCTTCCGTCTCTGGACGAGGTATCAGAACGCCTTGCTTTACGAAGAAATCACGACCGTAAAACTCAGCCGTACCTATCACATACTGCACCGGAACACCGGCTTTAAGGAGACTCATATCCCGCTGAAGTTCTTCGAGTTGAGCGTCATCGAGCGATGAAAGTCCGCCAAGACACACATCTACGAAACTCAATGAGAATCGCTTTTCGAGGTATAGCTTTATTATGCTCTTTGCTTCACCTTGCGGATATTGTTTCTGAAGACTATTTACTAATTCTTGAAATGTCGGCATTTTAGGGGTTGGGTGTTGTGAGTTGTGGGTTCGCTTGCGGAATAAAATATCAATATAAAAAAACAAAGAAAAATATATTTGTTTGATTATTTTTATTTATTGATATTTTATTCTTCAACAAAACCACAATGCAAAGTTAATAAAAAAATCCGTATTCCGCGCTTTTTCAAGTAAGAAAAATGAAGTAATATCATAGTAAAACATCACAAAAGCACATTTTTTCTTGCGTGCACAAGATAATTATATTATCTTTGTACGCATTTTTCTGAAATTAAATACTATTGTGACAACGTATCTGGAAACTACGAATCCAACAGACATCGGCACAAATAGCAAAAACTGACAAATGATAAAAACTGCATTATACACACTTATAATTACTCTTGCTATTGTGGGACAAGTCTCCGCAAACGACTATGTCTTTTCTGCAAACAAGGGAATAATATTCAGTTGGGAAAAGAAAGATAAGGTGGGAACCTACACTGTCTCAGGCACACGTCTCTACTCTGAAGTGACTGACGTGGACAGTGACCCGCACACAGCCCTGCTCTCCTTCCTGGGATGGAGCACAAAAGCAAATACTTCATACTATGCTTACGCTCCATACAACACCCGTTACGTCTCCGATGGCAATAAGATTACGGCATTGCCTCTCCTTTTCACAGGGCAGAAGCAATGCTATAACAATGATCTCTCGCACCTTTCTGCCTTCGATTTCATGATGGGGAAATACACTACGGGGGATAATTCGGCTGACATCATCCTGCAGCATTTATGCAGCATCATCCGCATAGAATGGCAAATGGAAGATGATAGACAGTTGGCTTCCATCACTCTCTCCACAGACGAACCGCTTTTTGCCACCAAAGCAGAGATGAACCTACCAGAGCAAAAGGTTACGGCGACAGACAGAAGCAAGACCATCACCCTCCTTCTGGACGACATCAGTCCTGCAGACGGCGAGCCTCTGACTGCATATATCTCACTTCTTCCCGTGGATTTGACCGACAAGATGATAAGGATTTCTCTCGTCACGACCGATGGCATCGAGCATGAAGCAAGCATTCGAGGCACTGAGTTGCAGGCAGGCAAGACTTATCCCGTGGCTATCAGCGGACAAAAGGCTGACGCAAAAAGCCAGCAGACTGGCAAGAGTCATACTTCCGTTGCCTCGATAACGTCGGCTTTAGAGTCTCCTTCCGTCACGACGGGCGATTTTCCTATCGACACTGAGCATATCCTGACTCAGAACATCGAGACTGGCATTCACTCAACTCTTGTTTCTACCCCACCCCATAGTATGCAAAGCAACACGGCTTTCTCGCTTTCGGGCATAAAGATAAGAAAGCAAGACCATAAGCAAGCATTCATCTTAAACGGCAAGAAATACATCAAACGCTAATCATGAGAAAGTTTTATACATACTTCATAGCATTCATCATAGCGCTTCTGACCTTCAGTTGCACTAACGACTTAGCGGAACTGCCTGCCGAAGACCTGCCTTTAGCTGACCCAAAAGACAGCATCATCGGCATAAGTCCTCAGATAGAGCCAGAGGAAGAAGGGCTGACACGTTCTTCCCTCACGTTCAGTCCTACGCTTCGCGCTATGACTTTCGCTTGGGACGCCACTGACGCTCTCGGCGTTTTCCCTATCAATGCCACAAATATCTCCACTGCACAGCAGAAATTTTCCATCAACGCAAATGATATAAACGGACTTAGTGCCAAATTCTCAAATGCTGATACGGACGTAAATTCCATCACATCAGGACAGAGATACGTAGCTTACAGCCCTTTCACCGCAGTGGATGAAGACAAGAATGTCATCCATGTGACCTATCGCAATCAGATACAGAAAGAGAGCGTCAATATGGATGCGTACTACAAAAGGTCCCAATCTGACGAGCAAATGCAGGCATATCTTGCCTCTGAGAAGGAAGCCTCAGCGCATTTAGGCAAGTATGATTATATGGTTTCTGCAGCCACCGCACCAGAACATGGCAATATGTCATTCCATTTCACGCGTCTGGGTTCCATCGTTCGTTTCTATCTCAGAATTCCTGCCGAAGGCTTTTATGACAGCATCCAGGTAATCAATAAGGATGCAGCCTTCATCCTCGACGCTGATATGGACATCACAAAGACCAACTCCTCAGAGGCATTCACCAATCCTGTCACCAGTCACATCGTCTCTTTGTCTTTCCAGAAAGAGAAAAAGGATGAAAACGGAAACGTCTCTCACTCTGGTTTTGACCTTACTGACACGCCAGACAATCATTATTACGGCACGCCGTCGTCAGGAAGGCGCGGATATATCATTGCCTATATGATGTTTGCACCAATCAATCTCAATACTGCCAACATCGGAAAGAGCACGCTCTATCTGTTAGGACATGATAAGAACGGCAATAAGACATACTTCAGAGCGAAAGATAAACTGACAAAAATCAACATAGCACAAAACAAAACGCAGCAATGGGCGCCTGCCACATTGGAACTTGATGAGCCTATAGACTTCGTTCCCGTGGAAGTGGAAATATGGAAAAATGACACCAATTTCGACAATGACGGCACTGGAACGGATGATTGGTAGTGAAACATAAACGCCCCGCCATTGTGCCAGCCGCGTTACAGGCTGGTTTCCTATCGAAAAAAAAACAAAGAAACAAATATGACAATCAAGCAATTCCATATATATCTGACTGCATCCATGCTCCTTACCGCCTGCCAAAGCGAGGATAATCTGCCAATTCAGCACCCTGATGACTACGGCATGATTACCTTCTCAGCACGTACAGAGCAGCCTATCACCAGAGCAACAGACGGATATGAGCCCTATGATGCCACCAGACATCCTGCCACAATGGGCGTTTTCGGCTATCATGACATGACATCTGCCTCCGTTTCCGCATCGCCAGCAGACCTTTCCATGCTCTCCAACGTCAGCATGAATTACGACATTACGAGCAAAAACTGGAAATACACCAATAAGAAGGATGAGAAATATTGGGCAGACTTTGCCCATTGCAAGACCTTCGACTTCGTGGCTTATATGCCTTATCGCGAAGGTGTGACGTTCAGCAAAGCCACTGATTTGCAGAATGGTTACGTTCTCTCATTCGCTGTGCCTGCTGCAACCACAGCCACTTCAGCCTCATCAGACGGCATTACGACCCTCCCTATACTGACAGACTCCAGATATGCACCGATAATAAGCAATGTGCCGGTGCATGAATCCCAGGATATTATCGACACAAAGGAGAAGATTCATTTCCTCTTCGACCAGACTCTGACGGGATATAATGTGCAGTTTCAGATTGACCCTTCGATGAATGCCATACGTCATTTCCGCATCAAAGACGTCCATCTCTATGGCGACGCTCTTCCTGCAGGAGGAAAAGTGAGTCGTGCCTACTCATGGGATGCGGCTAATAGTTCGTGGAGCGCGGCAGAAATCAAATGGTCTGACATTCAAAAAGCCACGATAACAAAGGAGAATGCCGTACCTATCGCCTTTGCTGACAACTCTGGCAATGACGAAACAGAAAAGCAATACTACGATACCAGCACCAAGACGCTCGTCGCAACCAGTGGAATTTATCGCAAATGGGGCAGTAATTTCTATGCTATTCCCGACGCTTCATTCAATCCTGTCATTGAGGTGACCTACGATGTAGAACTGTCAAAGGATGGGAAAGTCACCACAAGAGAGAATGTCACAAGTAGGATTACGTTCAGCAAATAGGGTGTCCAGTTTGTCGTACTAAAAACGCACTGGATTAGCCCTGTTTAAA
>SAMEA104315432__coassemble_2374_pt1 | contig 6566 bp, 8 predicted proteins | sample SAMEA104315432__metabat2_low_PE_031 | metagenome-assembled genome bin SAMEA104315432 (sample SAMEA104315432) | gut metagenome | biome: Monkey gut; feature: monkey-associated habitat; material: faeces | place: China | collected 2013
TTGCGGTTTCCCAATTGCGTCAGCGCGATTTTTCACTTTTCACTAAAGAAGAAAACGTAACTCCCATTCTTCATTCTACATTCTACATTCTTAATTTTTTTATAGAATCTTTTTAACACACAACATAATGAAAAATGAACTTCCTGTCCTTCTGCTTACAGGTTATTTAGGCAGTGGAAAGACTACGTTGCTCAATAGAATCCTCTCTAATGAGCGTGGTATAAAGTTTGCCGTTATCGTGAATGACATCGGTGAAGTGAACATTGATGCTGACCTTATCCAGAAGGGTGGAGTAGTGGATCAGAAGGATGACTCTCTCGTAGCATTGCAGAATGGATGTATATGCTGCACTCTCAAGATGGATCTCGTCGAGCAAATCGCAGAGATTACAGCGATGCAGAAGTTTGACTACCTCGTCATTGAGGCAAGTGGTATCTGCGAACCGCAACCTATCGCCCAGACCATCTGCTCTATTCCACAGATGGAGAAGAAATATTCTGAGAATGGAGTTGCACGCCTTGACTGCATCGTCAGCGTGGTCGATGCCTTGCGTATGCGTGATGAATTTGGAAGCGGACTTGATCTCCTCAATAAAAACCTCGATGAGGATGATATTGAGAATCTTGTCATTCAGCAAATCGAATTTTGTAACATCGTATTGCTCAATAAGGCTTCGGAAGTTTCAGCAGAAGAACTGGGACGTGTACGCGAGATAATCCGCGCTCTCAACTCGAAAGCTGAGATAATAGAGTGTGACTACGGTAATGTGGAACTCACAAAGCTCCTCAATACCAATCTTTTCGATTTCAATGCCACTGTCACTTCTGCCACATGGGTGAAGGAAGTGGAGAAGCATCTCGATGAGATAGAGGATGATGATGAAGATGAAGAGCATGAGCATCATCACCACCATCATGATGAAGATGAGCACGAACATCATCACCATCACCATCATGATGAGGATGAAGATCACGACCATGATCATCATCACCACCATGACCATCCGGAAGGCTGCACTTGCGAACATTGTCACCATAATGAGGATACAGGAGAGGCTGAGGAGTATGGCATTGGTACATACGTTTATGTAGCTCGCCGTCCGATGAATATCAATCTATTTGATGATTTCGTAGCTCGTCGCTGGCCTAAGAACATCATTCGTGCGAAAGGACTGTGCTATTTTGCAGACGAGACGCATATATGCTATGTATTCGAGCAAGCTGGCAAACAGGTAAGTCTTCGCAATGCCGGACAGTGGTATGCCACAATGCCGGAGGAAGAGTTCAATCAGTTCGTGCTGCAGAATCCTGATGTCCTCCGCGATTGGGACCAAGTATATGGTGATAGAATGCAGAAAATAGTCTTCATAGGTCAGCATCTCGACAGAAAAGCTATCAAAGCAGAACTTGATGCCTGTCTGATTGATTTGTAATTCCGTTGGTTGGCTTGTTGCGGAATAAAATATCAATAAATAAAAATATATAAAAAACGGTTGTTGGTTGTTGGTTGTTGGTTTTCGGTTAGAATACAGATAGACTTGCCAGTTTATCTCAGTATAATACCAACAACCCACAACCAACAAAACCTGTCTGGAAGACAGTACCGAGCGTAGCGAGAGTAACCCGGGACGAAGTCTCGGGATTACAAACAGGAAAAAAGCGACTGTCTGGAAGACAGTACCAAAACTCATAGCTTTTACCCTGCAATATCATAGTTATTACCTCCTAATATCATAGCTTTTACCCTGCAATATCATAGCTTTTACCTCCTAATATCATAGCTATTACCTCGCAATATCAATACCATTGTGAACACATATTCATAATGCAGACTTACCTCAAAAGTGAGGCTTTTTCACATAATTTCACATATTTTCGGCAGTTATTTCAAAAAAAATAATTTTGCGAAATGTAATTCCACCCTTCCACCTTGGTGTAGCTATCGTTTTGATAATCAAGAAAATAAGTATGGTGGAATTATGGGTGGAATTAGGGTGGAATTACATGAAGTTCCACCCTAATTCCACCCCTAATTCCACCTTGTTTAACGTGCTGATACTCAAAGTGATAATATCCCGGAGGTGGAAGGGTGGAATTACATTTCGCAAATTTATTTTTCAGAGAATAATGGCTGAAAAGTTGTGAATGTATGTTAATTTTCACCTATTTTTCCATCCAATTGACTCAATCTGACAGTTCGTAATCAAAGAAAAGTCTCTCTATGGAGAGTTCTTTGCCGTTGAACTTGTACTTGCCGTTTTTCTGCAAAGGTCAGAATAATATGCCGGTTATGCAATGAAACATCGTAAACAACCAGTTTACAGTCTGATTTATCACGTTTTGCCCTATCGGACAAATCGTTATTTTTCTATTTTCGTTATTGCCATGCTAACAAGCGGAAACACCATAATGCCTCAACCCTGAAGGGCACGACCATACTTTTCTCATACCCATGCCCGTAACGGGCATAATACAAAACGGCAGTCATGCCTGTCGCACAACTGCGACCAAAAGTATTGGTTCTGTTGATACTACCTATTATATTACTTCACCATCTTAAATCTATCGATTCCTCCAGCACCGATAAGTCCTTGAGTCACCAGCTTCGTCACAAAGACACCTTTCGCCTTGTCAAAAGACTCTATGGAAGCACAATATACACCCCCCACCTTTTCATTAATGAGGACTATATAACTTCCTTTTTTTGTTTTTCCTACTTTGGAATAGTCGAACGCAGATTTGTCGTGTGAAGTTACTGGAGTATCTGTCAGATAATACGGATACTTAAAAAACGACCCGTCCGTTCTTTTCCTGATTATCTCAGTTAATGTATATTCATCATAATCCGTAATCCAATTATTCTCTACTCTCCACTTGGTGTTGACCAATTCTGAAATTGAAATTGTTTGTTGTGCCACGGCTGATGATGATATAGCCATGAACAACGCTGCTATTATGATTCTTAATGTTTTCATTTGTATCGTGCTTTTATATTTTGAGAGCTCCTTTAAAGACGCTTGAGACGCAAAATTACGGTTTTTCTACCTACTGCTATAGGTTTGTTTTCTGCCTGCGTTTCACAAGACACTGTCAAAATCTTGTTGCTCTTGTCAAATGAGATGATTTTCCAGATAGACACTGCCTTGTTGATTTTGTTATACTCGTACAAATAACATCCAGAAGAATACTTGCCAACTTTTGAATTATCAAAAGTTTCAGTATCTGATTTGGATAAATAATAGGAATACTTCAGTTCATAACTCTTGCGTCCTTTATAAATGGCACTAACGCCTATTTCCGAGGATGAAAACTTCCACCGGTGGACAATACTGTCATCTATAGGATAAATAATTTCCCACTCACTATTAGATAATAATGTTGATTGCAATGTCACTTCTGCTTTTGAGATAATTGACATCAATACAAATAATGATATAAAAAAATATCTATACATACCTTATCATTTGCGAGTTGAAGATGTTTTTTTCACTATGGAAATCTGTTCCTTCTCAAATACAAGGTCATAATAATCTGGTATAATTTTATCTGCATCATCATATCTGATATTTTGCAGTTCATACACAGTTGAGCTGTTATTCTGCTTTATATCATTGATTTCCATATGTTTGTTATAAACGAGTTTAACTTGGCCTTTGTGTAGCACAAATATAGACACTGTTGGAGGATCTATAGAGTCTCGTTGACCACGCAGAAGTAAAGCAAAACTGTCGCTTGACAGTTTAATGACACGACACGCCGCATCACTATTTAGTTTCCAAGGATTATCTGTATAGGTATTATACGTCCAATGGTCTATATTAAACCAGTATGCATCATTGTATAAAGTCGTTGTTTTTGTTGTCTTCGTAAGATCATGAGCATGGTAATCAATAACCATCTTACTAAAAAAGACATCTCCAAACGTAGCCAAATCTTCTTCTATTTCTTCTCCATTTGCAGGTCGATAAAAGTTAATATCATAATAACCATCAGATGCATCAAGGGTAATCTTGGACTTCTTTACATAATTAATAGAAGAATGAGGAATACTATCACTCCAGAAAGGATCAATATATTTTGAAGATGAGACAATGACATCTCCTTGGATACTACAGACTGTGTCTGCCATAACCATATTTAGACAAGCAAATATGGCAGTCATTATAAGAAATACTGTTTTTTTCATACGTAAACTATTATCGTTCAACAGATGTTAGGAAACAACACAATAGCAAGAATTTTTGAACGTTGTGGTCTAATGCCGATTTGGGTTTAACGCCAAAGCGATTACAACTGGATGGTCACTTCGCCTCCTGTGGTATTGGTAGGATAGTAGAAGGCGGCATTGTTTAGAGAAATATATATTCTGGTGCAAATGTAGCAATTAAAATCCTAACTGCCAAATTTCTATTAAGAATAAAGCACAAAAAGACAAAAATATCGCTGAGCCCGTTGTAATCCTGCACCGACTTGAATGATGATTCTTTTGCGTCAAGCATCGTCTCAGTCGCGATATAGTTTTCTGTAGAAGTCTGTGCAAGACATTCTGTGGAAACAATAATAGGAACTCAACTTTTTACATTTACATTTACATGCCAAAAAATGGTGTTTTTTTATCATTTTTACAAACAAATTAAACTTATCGCCAATCTTCTGCTCATGGTGATACAGAAAAGAATCAAAAGATCGTGGAGTTTCTCTGGTCTGGCAACAATGATGCGTATTATGCTGATGTACTACGTCAATTGCTATACATTCCTTGAAGATCCGGAGCGTGATTGGTCTTTGATGATGGACGCTAAAGATGATTCGCCTCCAGAATTGTCTTTATTTTAGGGGGCTTAACTTATAAAAATCGTCCGCAATACCGCGTGGAAGGTACTGCGGACGGGACTATTGTAGGATTTTGAGTTTTACCGGACAGTAATATTATAATATATGATCTACTCTTTGGCACATTAAGACTTTTAAATATAAGCACTCAATGCTTCTGATAAATCTTCAGAGAATCTATTGAGTCCTACAACTTTCCCAAGTTCTTCTATTTGTGTTGGGAATACATTTAACAAATATCCTCTTTCTATAATTATATCAATTATGTTTTCTTCAAAATCATCAAGTATAATGGGAATACAACTATATTCCTTCATATGTGTAGAACCAAATATTGCAGCAAACTCTTTTGAAGACCAAATTGGAAGTAAATAATTCCCTTCGACCATTTGAACGGCAAATGTTTGACTGTCAATTCCTAATGTCCACATAGTTTCTGTGTCTGCTATACGTTTAATTGTATACTTATATCTAACATCAGGGTGGCAGTGCATTAGTGCTTTAGTCTCCTCTGGAGATATTTTAAGCTCATTTGGGTGAATTGTTTTTTCCATTATTATCATGTTTATGTTGAATTTTATAATTGCTCTCCAACTGAAGTTGGCTTTCTTTATAAGAATTTCCCTTTGCTGCTTCTTTACCACGAGGATGAGCAAGTACCTTACCTTTAGGATTGCGTATTGTTGAACGCTTTCCTGGTTCAATTTGATTACGTTCTTGCTTTATCCAACCACGATCCGCCTTGCCCAATTTAGGATCATTGCCTAGCTCTTTTAGTCTTGCTTGTCGTCCAGAACGACCTTTTTTTATTAGCTCTTTTGCATGATTAGCATCAGCAACTTTGTCAACGCCTTTTGCTACATCAGAAGCTTTGTCTGCACTCTTAACAACCTTTGCTCCTTTGACTAATTTAGTTGTCCCTGCTGGCACAAAAGGCACAAATGTAGCAGCAACGTCTGCACCAGCATCAACCCAATGACTTTTTGCTGTCTCATGATCCCCTTTTACATGGTTGTATATAGCAGCTCCTACATCATATAGTACGTTTGCGACATCCCATGCAGTCTCAATTGCCTTTCCGTCAGGATCAACACATAGTATTGGATTGTCGCCACAATATACATAAGGACTCAAATCATAGTAATCCTCACAGCGTGGATCAATCCTATCCCACCGTCCTAGGATAGAATAATTCTGACGCGCTCCATGATCATATGTGTTCAGTCCGTGCATGAGGTCAAGTTCCTTGCCGTTGTATTTGTACGGCTGTAGGCTTGCTCCCATGTATGTTCCCGGCATGCAGAAAGGTGCGCCGAAAGCATAATAGTCGGTGTATTGGCATACTGCTCCGTTGGCATCAAGGACCTCACGGATGTTGCCGAGGTGGTCACGGTGTCCGTATTGATTGTTTGTGTACATAGGCGGCATTGTTAGAGAAATATAGATTCAGGTGCAAATGTAGCAATTATAATCTTAACTGCCAAATTTCTATTAAGAATAAAGCACAAAAAGACAAAAATATCACCGAGCCCGTTGTTGTACTGCACCGACTTTATCGATGATGCTCTGTTTGCGTCAAGCATCGTCTCAGTCGCGATATAGTTTTCTGTAGAAGTCTGTGCAAGACATTCTGTGGAAACAATAATAGGAACTCAACTTTCGCAAGTAGCTAACATGCTACTAATCAGTAATAAAATATCAATAAATAAAAATAAACAAATATAAGTAGGCATT
>SAMEA104315432__coassemble_2492_pt1 | contig 6311 bp, 6 predicted proteins | sample SAMEA104315432__metabat2_low_PE_031 | metagenome-assembled genome bin SAMEA104315432 (sample SAMEA104315432) | gut metagenome | biome: Monkey gut; feature: monkey-associated habitat; material: faeces | place: China | collected 2013
CACGCGCACTCGCACGTGTGTATGCGAGCTATGAAGTTTTAGCGGACAACAATATATTTAAATGAAATAGATATGGATAATAATTGTTTCATTATGATATTTGATTTTTGTCAAACTGCTTATGTGAAAATAAATGGTATAAAAGAAAGACTGTGTCTAACGAGCTATACGCAAGAAAAACAAGAATTTGCAAATTCCAGTTATTGCTTAACCGTGAATATTTTGACAAAAAAGTATGAAGAATACGAATCTACAACTTTTGAAGGTACTATAAAAATCGATAACAGAAAAGGAACATCAAAAACAATTTCCATATTATGTAAATGTGGGTGTTAGTTGTTCTCTATATAAAATGGCAGATTAGAAGATGAAGAAATATATGCGATAAAACAAAAAGAAAAATGAAAAAAGTAATACTGATATTATTAATAGCATTAAGTTATTTAAATGTCTCATTTGCTCAGAAAAGCAAACAATTGATTTACAAAAATCAATTACTTGGAACAACATGGATTCAAAAGGATGGAGAAAATCTGTATCAAATATCTTTTGATGATAATTGTATTATTTCAAAATATATTAGAAATGGAAAAATAGTTGCAGAACACCATAAAAAATATTATTTGGATAAAAAACCTCTAACGGATTATAACACATCACTATTTGAAAGTGATAAGGTAGGTAATTCTGAGGAAGGAATGTACATAGTTTTCAAATTTGAATCTCAACTCGTTACGTATATTGATTTCTACACAATTGAAAAAATGGATGAAAACGAATTGGTGCTTTTTCATAAAGCGAAGCCCAAAAGTATAGGTGGGCGTGATATAATTATTACACTCACTAGACATAAGTAGGTAATCAAAATTATTTGGATTGAATTATAAACTATGAGAATTCATAATGTACGCTATGATCATATCGTGTGGTACTGTCTTCCAGAAAGATGGGAGTGTGACTTTATAATATCCCGAGACTTCGTCCCGGGTTACTCTCGCTTTGCTCGGTACGGTCTTCCATACTGATTAGTTGCTTGAGGCATAGATGTTTGATTTGGCTGGAAGCCAATACCGAGCGTAGCGAGAGTAACCCCACATTAGGGAGCTTGCACCAATACATGGAAGCTCTCGTCATCATTCGATAATAGCAGTTCTTGCCAGTATTCAACAAGTCGTAATATGATTTCTTGTACATAGAGTGGTTTGCATGGCAATAACGAAAATAGAAAAATAGCGATTTGTCCGATAGGGCAAAATGTGATAAATCAGGCTGTAAACTGGTTGTTTACGATGTTTCATTGCATAACCGGCATATTATTCTGACCTTTGCAGAAAAACGGCAAGTAACTATTCAGCGATAGGGCATGACAAGTTTTTCAATTGAGAAAAACAGTTTAGTTGTTTAGTTGCTTGTCATGTTAATACATCCTACAAAATCACAAAACAACTAAACAACTAAACGACTAAACGACATCATCAAACATTGATATTATTTACTTCCCCACGGTGGTGTGGACTGAGGGGTATTTTTACTTACGAAAGTTGAATTACTTTATTTTCTTTCCGTAATAATACATGGAGAAAGCGTCGTGGGCATATCCATCATCGTCCACCTTGAAACTGGAAGCACTGGCGTCATTCAACTTCTCACCATAATAATACACATTGAAGGCGTCTTTGCTATAGCCATGTTCCAGCAGTCGGAACGAACTACCACTTGCATCATTTATTCTCTTACCACGATAATAGACATTGAAGGCATCCTTACCATAGCCGTAACCCAAGTTCTTGAATGAGGAAGCAGAGGCATCTGACAGTTTCTTTCCAGCATAGTACACATCAAAACTGGTTACGACATACTTCTCGTAATACCTATTATTATAACTCCCCTGACATTCATTATCATGACGGTTTCCGCCTCCATGATTAGGTCGGTAATTACCATGTCCATGATTGCCGTTTCCCTTTTTGAGCGAGAACGTCACTGGATCCACCCAAGGCAACACCTTTCCATTCAGATATACATTCTCACGATCTTTAGCATAACCATAGCCAAGCACCACGAATGTCCTGACGTCAGCCTCACGTATCGCCTTGCCTTGAAAGAGAGCCACATTGCCCTTGATGCGATAACCATCCTTATCCATTCTCTGCGCCTCAGCCATTGTAGTGAGCGACAGTAGCACGACCGTCATCATCACCTTTGTAATCATTTTTTTCATATCTGTATTGTTATATTATTCTGGGAGCAAAAATACGGATTTTTCAGTCACTCAACGCGGGAAATCTTCTAAGACTATGTAGGGATTTCCCTATCATTGAACCCATATCGGTCATTAGAGCCTAAACAGATTTTGTTTTAATTTATTTATTCCTTATTATTCTATTTACAAGCAATCAGACTGCTATAAACACTTTAGTCAAACAAGAGTGAGAGCTAATTATTTCTTGTTCTGAGCCTTGTCGAGACTTTTCTTCATGCGTTCATTCTCGGCTTTGAGGTCGGAGATTTGTGCATTGAGAGCATCCAATTCTGCTTGATGGAGCATATTGACAGCGTCGATATCTACACTCTTTCTCCATCCTGCCTTACTAAGATTTATATTGACACCAATCTCAGCATAGACATTATTATCATGATTTCTCCATAGACGATTCTCTTCAGACTTCGGCAATGACTTGCCATCAGCGTCGTGCTCGCTCTTCAGGAGACCTAACTCGGCATATACATCACATAGAGAGCTAACCTTCCAAGAGGAATGCAGACCGAAAGAGATGGACATGGCGTTGACTTCTGCCTTATCGCAATAGTTGACGCCAGCGCCAAGGAACGCACTTATGTTCCATACTCGTGTGCCTTTATATCCACAGAATATATTGGTGAGATTGAACATAGGCTGCAACTGGAGATTGATGTTGCTGTTTTTGTTTTCCTCTGATGATGCAGAAGCTACCGTTTTGCCCCAGAATCCCTGCATCTTCAGGCGGAGAGAGAAATCTGGAGTGATATTCTTACCCAATGCAAAGGAAAGAGCGGGAGTGGAACGGTATGACTTAAACGGGCTTTTGGAAAGTCCGAGTCCATGCTCCTCATCTGAATAGAAAGCACTCCAGTCGAATCCTGCCTGAAAGAACCAGTTGCTCAGGAATCCATTTGTTGCCACACTATGCTGCAATGTAGGATAAGTATCCGAGCCTTCCACAGGCACTTGAGTGAAGTCTTGATCGACATTGCCAAATTCTTCTTCGGCAGAAATAGTAAAGTCAGGATCGATATCCTTGTCTTTTTCTATCTGGGCGAATGCTGGAAAGAATGCACTCGCAAGACACAAGGTGATAAATATTTTCTTCATATTACGTTATGATATTATAATTAACATTCAAACAGCGTAGTTATCAAAACAAAGAAGCGATGTAACTATCCTGTATAGTGGCAGTTATCGGCTTGCCATTGTAGGTGTAGAGGAAAGACTTACACTGCAAGAGCCTATCCACGAGGTCGTCCATCTCATCATTGGAGAGCACCTGTCCGTAAGGTATTGCAGCCTTTTCTGCCAATTCTTCGGCAAGGATAGCATTGACTTCTTCCTCCACTTTAGAATATCTGTTGACGGCAGAATCGACAAGTTCGGTGACAAGGCGCACGGGCTCAAGCCCGTCAAGTCCTGCAGGATAGCCCGACAACTGATAACTCATGCCTCCCATATCTGTGATTTCAAATCCGAGACGTGACAAATCAGCCACTATTGCCTCTATCTGCTCGCTATATGTCTGAGGGAAAGAGACGATTTCTGGGAACAACATCTTCTGCACGTGGGCGGCACTCTCAGCACCTGACTTCATATATTCCTCATACCTTATCTGTGCATCAGCCCTATGCTGGTCGATAAGGACGAGTCCCATTGGCGTCTGTGTGACAATATACTTTCCGCAATACAGCAGATACTCATGCGAACGCTCATTCAGAAAACTGCCGATGGTCTCGTTTCCTTCCGTCGTAGATCGCTTTTCATCAGCAGATGCAGAAGGGAAAAGGTCAATGGTATGGGTATGCGGAGTGTTTGCCTCGCGTATTCCTTCATATAGCTTTTCCCATTCTCCAGCCTGATTTGCAGCCTTTTCCGCTCCGATACCGAGGGAAGCAGACCTCGTATTCCCCCAAATGGAATGTGCCTGCGAAAGATTAGACTTTGGCGTACCACTGGAAGAACTGGATGAGAGCGTAGGAATCTCGTCAGTTTCTTTTCCTTCTGCAAAAGGATTATAATCAGTATCGACCTCCCAAGTAGGCTGTGTGACATTGTGCAAGTTTTCCGGATTGAAGACAGGAATGTCGGGACGACCCTCTGTATCAAATTCGAGTTCGGTGACAGAAGAATTCTGTCCTATCGCATTCTGCACATTTGCAAGAAGCAACTGCCATATAGCCTGCTCGTTAGTAAACTTTATCTCCGTCTTGACAGGATGGATATTTACGTCAATATCCTCCGGATCCACGGTGAGATAGATGAAATAAGGAATCTGTTCACCAAACGGAATAAGCCTTTCCACCGCCTTCTGAATGGCTTTATGGAAATAAGGATGCTTCATGAATCTTCCGTTGACGAAGAAGAACTGCGGTGCCCCACTCTTCTTAGAAGATTCAGGTTTGCCGACATATCCCCTTATTCCGCATATCGTGGTCTTGTCCTCGATAGGCAGGAGCGTCTTGTTTATCTTCTTTCCAAAGAAATCCACGATTCTCTGCAATTGGGTAGTGGCAGGAAGAATCATCACAGGCTGTCCGTTCTGATAGAGTTCAAACTTGACATTAGGATAGACGAGTGCAATTCTCTCAAAGGTCTCGGTGATGTTTTTCATCTCCGTCTTGTCACTCTTGAGGAACTTTCTTCTTGCCGGCACGTTGTAGAAGAGGTTTTCTACATTGAAATTACTGCCTGGAGCACATGCTATCTCCTCCTGACTGGTCACATTTGATGAGCCTGCAATCTTCAGACAAGTGCCGAGTTCTTCCTCTTTACGGCGCGTCTGCAGCGTTACCTGCGCCACAGCGGCAATGGAAGCCAAGGCTTCACCACGAAATCCCATGGTATGAAGCGTGGCAAGATCAGAGAATTGCGCAATCTTTGACGTGGCATGGCGCTCGAAGGAGAGGCGAGCATCAGTATCGGACATACCACATCCGTCATCAATAACCTGTATTGATGTCCTACCGGCATCGACGATAAGCACCTTAATCGTCTTTGCTCCGGCGTCTATAGCATTCTCCACCAGTTCCTTTACCACGGAGGCAGGGCGCTGAATGACCTCTCCTGCAGCTATCTGGTTTGCTACATAGTCAGGAAGTAACTGTATTATGTCCATTTACCTATAAGTAGCTGGTCAAAAATAATTTTACAATAAATGTTATTTGTATAGGTGTGAATCTTTCTTTTGTGAAAAAACAGCCTACCTAAGAAGTAATTACGAATTCGTTGTTTATTACTTTAATAAATGCTTCGGAAGTTGCCTAGACTATATACATAAGCTTCTGATTTTAGTGATTAAGCATTTAGATATACTATTATGTTAGTACGCTATACAGCCTTAATCGGAGAATAATATGTCATTTAATGAACCTTTATTAAAGTCCAATAATTTACCATTGACTTTACCTAAAAATTGTTTTAATATCCCTACTTTCAAATCTGGACTTGATGCTGAAATCCAAAATTCATTAGGCATTAGAACTCGTAATTTAGAGTATTCTATTAAATCACAATAAATTATAGGATATGTTCCATAATCATTGTAAAATAATGAATTTAATTCCTTAAGTATCCTTATGCGAGTTTTAAAGTCTTTTTTAAATACAGTTTTTTCATAATCTATACAAGGAAGTAAATTTAAAGACATATTATTTTGAGCTTTCTCATAATTAACATACTGAGATTTAGCAGATACATTATCTCTAAAGAAATGATACGTACCTATATACATGCCATGCTGAATTGCTTTATTGTAATGCTTAAATCTCATTGGATCTTTATAGGAAGCTCCTTCTGAAACTTTTAAATACACGAACTTAATATTCCTGGACTCTAATTGTTCCCAATCACTACTGGTTAATTTATTGTGATGTGATAAATCTATACCTTTATCATTATGATTACCACAACTACATAAAAATATACTAAGAAGAATAATTAATGTTCTCATAATCATATAATGTTATTTTTCTATTATTAAAAATATTATTATAAACCAATTTATATATTACTGAGCCCACTTTAAAAAGGGGCATATTTTGAATCCAGTCTGACCAGTGTAGTC
>SAMEA104315432__coassemble_2616_pt1 | contig 6086 bp, 7 predicted proteins | sample SAMEA104315432__metabat2_low_PE_031 | metagenome-assembled genome bin SAMEA104315432 (sample SAMEA104315432) | gut metagenome | biome: Monkey gut; feature: monkey-associated habitat; material: faeces | place: China | collected 2013
GTCTGGAAGACAGTACCGAGCGAAGCGAGAGTAACCCGGGACGAAGTCTCGGGACTTATAGACAGAAAGGAAGCATCTGTCTGGAAGACAGTACCTTTCAGCACTCGGAAAAAGAATCAACAGATAAAAATAAGGCTCAAAAAGTGATGCTCTGCAAAAGCATAGCTTTTACGTTGCAATAACTATGCTTTTACCTCCTAATAGCATAGCTTTTACCTCCTAATAACTATGCTTTTGCAAAAGCCTAACAACAGCCCAACAACAGCCCCCTCTTGTCCCCTTGGGGGATGATTGGTTAGCCACTGACTGCTTGAGTCTCAAGCTGACAATCCGTAACTAAAAAAAAGCCCCTCCAGGGAGGGCTTTCGGACTGTTTTGATATTTATTTAACATCTATTCACAACTTTTCGGCTGTAATTCGCAAAAAATATTTTTCTTCAAAAGAAGTTCCACCCTTCCACCTCGGAGGTGTTATGAGCGTGATAGTCAATACGTTAGGTGAGGTGGAATTAGGGTTGGAATTAGGGTGGAATTACATGAAGTTCCACCCTAATTCCAACCCTAATTCCACCTCATGCAAACCGCTGATTATCAGAGCGGTAACACCCATGAGGTGGAAGGGTGGAATTACAAACGACAAAAAATATTTTTCTGGAAATAGCGTCGAAAAAGTATTAACGACTGTTAAATCAGAGCTGTTTGCAGGTTGCTTGTGCCCAAGTAATATATATGACCTCAGTAATAAAGAGAACGAGGTTTTATTCTTCGCTATTGATCCAGTCCATTCCCTTTACCCATCTCCATAATGTAGAACTCGGGACTCCTGTCAGTTTCTGTATTTGTGAATTTGACAATCCTATGCTTAGAAGATAGCCCACTTGCTTCCTTTCCTCAGAAATATGACCGAGATTACGAATCATCTTTTCCATCAGATTTGGATGTGTCAAGTCTATAGCCTTGTAAATTCTGTTCCAGTCCTCTTTTGATAGATCATAGTTTCCCTTGGAGCCGTTTTCTAATGTAGAGATAATATCGCCAGCATTCTCCTCCAGATCTGCTTTATGTACCAAAGAGGCAAGTTTCTTGTTGTCTTCAGTCGTGTCAGCTAATTTCTTTTCTTTGATTTCCAGTTCATTTTTTATATCAAGCAGTTTGCTGTTTACTGCCATGAGTTCCTTTTCTTTGTTATTAAGAGTATTTTTTGTATTTGCAAGTGACTGTTCTATTTGGACAGCCTCCCGTTCCAGTTCTTCTTGCTTTGCTTTCGTCTGGGAAAGGCAATTTGAAATTATCGCAATTTTGTTTAGATAGCGACTTTTGTTGTAATAATATATTGCAATCGAACTGGTGGTCAATAGCAGGACCATTGCCACAAGTAGGTTCGTTCGATTTCGGTAATCGCTGTTCTCTTTTTGGATTCTGTCATCTTCCGCTTTGTTTTTATAATAGAGGAACTGGTTGTTGACGGTAGCCAGCAATTCTTGTCTTTGCCCGAAGTCCAAAGAGTCACTGTATCTCATGAACAGTTTGGAGTATTTTATGCTTTTTGCAGTATCGCCTTTCTTCTGGTATAAATCGAAAAGAAATCTTGCGGCATCATAAGTATATGTAATGTTATAGTCGCCATCAATTATTCTCTCATAGCAGACAATGGCGGAATCTGTATTGTCATTCAGTAGATAATATTCCGCCAAAGCGTTGTAGCCCATAGCGTCAGGTTCTATGGAGTTACCCCTTATTGCATTGTAGGTTTCTTTAGCTTTCTGTCTGTTTCTTATGTAGGAATATATTGCAAGAAGTCCGTATGTGTCAACTGCAGAATGCTTGTCTATATATTTCTCCATGATTTTCGCGATACTGCCAGCCTGTTGAGAGCTGTCCACTCTTAAATATGAATCTGCCAGATGGCTGAGACTGTTTATGGTGACATCTCCGATCTCATGTGAGATGCTATACTCTTTTTTTGCCATTTCCAGAGATGAATGATAATCTTGGAAAGAGAAGAAGATCTGTACCATATTGGAGTATGTATTTCTCAGAAGAAGAGAATCACACTGCTGTGCCGCTTTATTTGCCGTATCTTCCGATTTCAGGAAAAAATACAACGCTTTGGGTGCATCATCCAGATCCCTATATACGCTTCCGGCGTAATAATATGCCTCTTGCTTTTCTGCATCCGTTCCTTTTTCCTCAAAGTAGGGAACTACTTTTTTTACGGTATCATCACTCATCGGTAATATATATGCTTTGTCTTTGAGACGCAAGGTTAGAAGCATACTTTTCATCTTTATATATTCGTTTGCTTCATCCACCTTGCCCTGGATGGAGTCAAGCATGTGCAATGCCGTGATGGGATCAGAATTGCCGGTATCTTTAATCCGGTCCATCACTTTCAGCATCTCGTCATTATTGCAGGAAATGCATACAAGAAGCGTAAATATTAAAGTGAAAAAGTTCAATAGTCTATCCATAGTGTATAAATTCATTTGGCAAAGGTACAAAGAAATCTTCATGTAACCAAGAAATATCCGTTTCATTTCGTTTCATTCTTCTTTTATTCGTATTAGTGGAATAAATTGGGAAATGTGGGTATTGTCTTGTATATCAAATAGATATGTTATCATTGAGACATAGTTGACAAAAAGTGGGAAAAAGTGGGATGGCTTTTTCTTGCATTTGTTGTTTTTTATCACTAATTTTGCGACCAGAAACCAATTACATACTAACTGTAGCTTTTGCAATCAAACAGTGTCTTTGAATTATTCACGTAAAATCATGCGCTTTTATTGTGCAATGAATAGTGCATCTATATATAAAAAAATAATCAAAATGAAAAAGATCAAATTATTTCTTTTCGTGCTGATGCTGCTCGTTTCAGGCAGTAGCATAGCAGCTACAAGTCCAGTAAGAATGAAGAAGCGTCCTTCAGGCAATCTCACTCATGGTGCCACGCGTATCCCAAGTGTCAATAGAGAATTGCAAGCGATGTTTGAAGATGAAGATTCGGAACTGACTTTCTTCTATATCATCGGAGAGCAGACTTTCTCTTATGTATTATATAATGTAGAGGATGGAACCCGAGTTTGTGGCGATGGCGTGTTTGACGTTGATGGCGTTTATAGTCTATCTACTTCAGGTCTAAGTTCCGGCATCTACAATATCGAAATATCGATAGGTTCGGTAGTCTATCAAGGAGAATTTGAAATAGAATAATGCAGAAATGCGCTAATCATAAACAACTAACAAAAAACAAGACAATGTCAAAGAAAACAACTCTAACTCAGTTATAAAACTATGTTCTCTTTCTTAAGCTCCCTTTTACAAGAAAAAAGGGAATTGTGCGCATGTCGTTGGTGAACAAAAGATATACATACTCTCATGAAGAAAGAAAATGTCTTACGATATTCCTTGTCCCTGTGCTTCTTCCTCTCTGGAGCGTTGAAAGCAATGAGCATACGTGCCTTTGAGCAAGAGGTGCAGTTATATGGAGATGCGTACATCGCTGATTGGGTGCATGATTATTCGCTATGGATAGCGATAATGATATGTATATATGAAATATCATTGGCAATACTTGCGCTTTTTGGTAAGTTCGCACGGTTGGCATCTGTATTGTTCTGTATATCACTCATGTTCTTCACTTATCTGACAGGGGTGAATCTCTTCTTTCCAGGATTGCTTGGCAGTATAGAGAGCTGTGGATGCTTCGGGGAACTGATTCATTTCTCTCCCCTGGCATCATTCGTAAAGAGCCTCCTGTTATTGGGAGGGTCAGTACTTGGAATAATGGTTTGCAGAAAGTCTGCAAACGATAACTAATATAACAAAAAACAAAATGAAAAAGAAATCAATTCTTGCGCTGGGCATTGCAGCGCTTGCCATCGTATCGGGATATGGTGGCATGAAGGCTTATCAGTCAAATCCTGATGATGTAGACTTACTGATGGAGGAGGTTGAAGCTATGAGTCAATCAGAGAATCATAGCGGTTTTACAAAGATTTGTAATGTTCCTGCTGATCCAGTGTGGTGCAATACTCATTACCAATTTAAATGGACTTATACGAAAGAGGTAACAACTTATGGAACATGTGTTTGTACAGCTCATGATAAAGATTGTTGCAAGTCTTCTATTTAGGTTTTCCCAATAATAGACCTGAAATCTGTTATAGTATATAAAAATAGCCAGTCAAAATTGTTTTTGATAATGGCAGGTAAGTACTGGTATTATAAAAAGAATCTGGCTATCTGTTTGGATAATAAGAAACAATGGTCAAATAAGGAAACGAGACGCTTGAGTATTTTAGTCTTGTTCCTTATTTGACTTATAAATCAATTTTGAATGATTATGTATAAATCTCTATTTGCAGTTATGCAGTTTATTGTCGGTTCGGTATTGCTTTGGTCATGTTCAGACAGAACTCTTAATATCGATAGCGTCAACATTCCATTGCAATCCACAGACACGGCAATGACCACTTTCAATGACTATTTTGATATTTCCATGTGCTTGCCGTTGGAAGACACCAATGAATGTCATATTAGTTTTGCGCGAAGGATAGAATGCTTTGAAGAAAACTACTATGTGTTTAGTTCAAATGGAAATGTGGGGTTGTTCGTATTTGGTAGAGATGGTAAGTTTATAAGAAAAATCGGAGAGAAAGGACATGGTCCTGGTGAATATACGAATATTCTGGATTTCACCATAGACAGGAAGAACCGTCGTCTGTTGCTGCTATGCAATAGGCCTTCATTAGTAAAGGTCTATACCTTGGATGGGGCCTTCCTCGAAGAGAAAGTTCTTGGCAATGTATCGTTGAGTGACATCGCATGTGTAAACGGCCTAATCCTTTGTCCTACAAATCATCAGGGGTTTACCCGTAATGAGAGTGACAGCCTGTTTTATATATTTGATAAGGATTTCAAACTTGTAAAGAAGCATACATTCATATCCGACAACAGTATCGGAACGACCTCCTTTATACCTGCCAATATCAAGGCTTACGGAGACAAGTTCGTTTTCTCTGATTTCCATGAACACCGCACTTTCTTGCTTGATAATCACGGAGATGTCGAAAAATGTTTTCAATATGAGGATGACAAACTGATATCTTTGGACAATCAAAAAAGCATCAAGAGTTTTATGGACAATCAGTTGAAGTCTTCGTTCATATTGTCAAGTTCGATTCTCAATGACAAATGTATCACATTCTATAAATCTGGTAAAAGCATCAATCTTTCAATAAACAAACCTGATGGAGCACGTATAGTCAACAATGCCATCAGGTCGTTCCCTTATTTCCTCGGATACGATGGCAGCCTTGCCATTTCCGCTGTCACGCAAGGAGAACTGAAGGACCTGAACGTGAAGAGCGAATACGATAATGCTGACAGTCATGGCTTTTATATCATCAAATATAAACTAAAAGAAAAATATGCCAACCAGTAACAACAGATAACGAACTGAGTCCACTTGAAAAAGTCATTTTTACGAAAACGTGCCATTGATTGTCAATAAGTTACAAAGATAAAAAATGTGATTCGGGACTTTTTCAAGTGGACTCACGAACTAAAGTTTCGCAGTTCAAGTACGGGTTGAAGACCCCAAAGTTCACAGCCCAGGGCACTGCACTGGGCTGTGAACTTCTGCCCTTTACCTTTCCCTTCGGCCGGTGACCGTTGGTTCATGACGTATAGGGTAATTTCAACCGTATAGGTCGAAATAGTTTCTGAAAACGAACGACTTAAAAAACAGTACACTAATCAATACGTTTCTGGTTAATCACGAAAATAGAATTCTTGTTGTTGGTAGTCCTTTCCATAATGACAAGATGGAAAGCCTCTATTTTGCATCAATAGAAAAATTGCATAAATCAGTACCCCCAAAAGTGTCGTAGTAAACATCTTTATATTAGGGTGGTTCTGTCAGTTACCACCGTTATATATATCTTAATTATAATAATTACGTTTTGTTATCTTTCGGTCTCTTTTCGGATCAAAGCGCAAGTTCGTTCAGTCGTTATGCACAGCATACCTTTTTCGCTCACTTACACTTTGACGTCGGAAATAGCCTCGAAATATAACAAAGC
>SAMEA104315432__coassemble_2792_pt1 | contig 5827 bp, 6 predicted proteins | sample SAMEA104315432__metabat2_low_PE_031 | metagenome-assembled genome bin SAMEA104315432 (sample SAMEA104315432) | gut metagenome | biome: Monkey gut; feature: monkey-associated habitat; material: faeces | place: China | collected 2013
GAAGACAGTACCAAACAACCAAACAACTAAACAACTAAACAACCTATCATTATATTGATATTTCATCCCACAAGCCAACCTACATTTCCCTATGTATCACGCTGCCACTCGCCTGATGCGTTGCGAGGATAAGGACTTCTGCTATTTGCACATGCTTTGGAGCCGAAGCTGCATAGAATGCTACATCGGCTATATCCGCTCCTGTAAGAGGCTTGATGCCTTTATAGACATTCTCTGCACGTTGGTTGTCGCCATGGAAACGAATATTGCTGAAGTTTGTTTCCACCAATCCCGGCTTGAGATTAGTGACACGCACGGCAGATTCAGCCACATCAATGCGCAAGCCATCAGTTATAGCCTTTACAGCCGCTTTCGTGGCGCAATAGACATTACCGTTAGCATACGCAGCATCTCCTGCCACGCTTCCCACGTTGATTACATGACCCTCATTGCGTTTCACCATACCAGGGACGATAAGGCGTGTCATAGTAAGGAGTCCCTTTATATTTGTGTCTATCATCGTATTCCAGTCGTCCGGGTTGCCCTCATACTCTTTCTCCAAACCGAGAGCCAGACCAGCATTATTGATGAGTACATCTATCTTCTGCCATTCCGGCTTTAGAGACTCTATTGCTTCCTTGGCCGCCTTAGCATCACGGACATCAAATGCCAAAACCTCCACTTTTGTCTTTTCAGACTCCAACTCCTGCTTTATCTCAGCCAGTTTATCTGCACGACGTGCAGTGAGAATCAAGTCATAGCCGCCCTTAGCAAACTTGCGAGCGCAGGCTTCTCCGATGCCACTTGTGGCACCTGTGATAAATGCTATTCTATTCATTGTCTTTTGATTATAAGATTTTTCATTGTCTTAGTCAAATTCTCTTTTGCCACATCAGCCTGTAAGAGTACAGAGATAGGACGATTGTCGCCATAATTGATGCTTCTGATGAAATCAAAACTCTTAGTGAGTATTCCAGATGTATCTTCTATAGAGCCTGATAGCAACCATACCGGCACTCCCAATTTCTTACACCGCCTCAATACTCCATGCGGCACTTTACCCATCAGTGTCTGTTCGTCAGACTTCCCTTCACCAGTGACGACGAGGTCAGCATCTTTTATTGCTTCGTCGAAATTGGCAAGATTAAGCATGATGTCAATGCCGGAATGCAACTCTGCCTTGAGATATGCGAGGAGAGCATAGCCTAAACCGCCAGCCGCCCCTGCTCCGGGATAATCCGCCAGACTGGGGGAGGCAATGCCAGCAAGCTCTGTCTCCCTGGCGAAAGTTCGGAGATGATTATCCAATAAGGCTACCTGTTCTGGAGTAGCACCCTTCTGCGGCGCGAAGATGTAAGCGGCACCGTTTCTGCCAAACAGTGGATTGCTTACATCGCAGGCGGCAATCACATCGCAGTCGGGATTGAGGCTGTCATTATCTCTCAAAGCCATTATCATGCCACGTCCACCGTCACAGGTAGCACTTCCGCCTAATCCCATGATGATGGTTTTGCAACCACGCTTTACAGCATCAGCAATCATTTCGCCTACGCCATAAGTGGTGGTAACCATAGGGTTGCGCCTATCTTGTGGCACAAGTGTCAGTCCGCTTGCAGCCGCCATTTCCATATAAGCCGTTCTGCCATCCATAGAAAGTGCATACTCAGCCATGATGTCTTCCTTCAGAGGTCCATGCACTCTGATGCTTATGGTCTGGGTGGGTATGATCTGGCGGACGCACTTCACGAGACCTTCTCCGCCATCACTCATAGGCATTTGCACAACTGTAGCTTCTGGGCATACAGAGAGCACACCCATAGCAACTGCATCGCAAGCCTCCTTTGCTGTGATGCAACCTTTGAAAGAATCAAAAGCCAGAACTATCTTTTTCATATAAGTGAATGGGCAAAACTATCACCTCTTTAGCATTATATAAAACGGGTGGGCAAATGTTATTTCTTGCTTTTCAGAGTGTATTCTCCATGCTTGTCAAACACTATCATACCAATCTGTTTTGCAAAGGTAAACATTATAGCAAGGGAAATACTTTCACACAGAGTGTCAGGCACAGCTTTGATTATCAATATTCATTGCTTTCCGCATTGATGATGCTCAGACCATCTATCAGTTCGGGCTGTGCGGCGTTCTTTGTCATGTCGCCATACGCTTTCCGCAAATCACTCATAGAGATGTTGATATTCTTGTTTACTGGTCTGTTCTTATCCCTCAGACTATGCGAGAAGAGCCACTCGTAGGTCTTCTTCAGATAAAAGACGCGGGCTGGCGTGCCATGATTGGCGCCTTTCCACCAATCGTATATCAGTCGGGAGTCTTTGCCTTCCTGTTTTAATTGCTCTACTACCACCTTCGATTTCTTTATAGGCACCGCTCTGTCTGCTGTGCCATGAATAATCCAAAATGGCAAATCGCCCAAGCCGCTTACATCCTGGAGTGAGCAACCGCCGCAGAGAGCCATGCCTGCCGCTATGCGGTCTGGGTACGTGGCACATACATCCATTGTGCCGTATCCGCCCAGACTCATGCCAAGAACATAGACTCTGGTGGAGTCGCAAGGGTAATTCTTCTTCACCCAGTCGAGCATATCCATAATCTTCTTTGGGCTCCACGCTCCTCCTGGGTTTTGTGGCACGATGGTGAGGGCATCTATAGCGCGTCCCTTGACGATAGCGTCCAGTGGTCCGTATCTCCTTACTCTGTCCAGATTCTTTCCGCAAAGGCTTGCGCCATGCAGGAAGATGATGACGGGTGTCTGCTCTTGCGAATAGAAATAATCCACTGGCGTATAGACCCAGAAATTATATCCTCCAGGCAACTCATCTTTCACTGCTCGCAGAAAATCGTAAGCAGATACCTTGCATACCAAAAGGGTAAATAATATGGATAATAATATTTTCTTCATTTCTTTTTACCTTTACAGGAGTTGGACTCCCGAATCGTTCTTCTTCTTTTTGTTTCAAAAGGCAAAAATAAGAAATTATCAAAATAACGCCAAATATGTTTTTCGTTTTTTTTATTTTTTATCCAAATGACTGATTCATTTAAATTTCTTTATAGTTGGTTGTTGGTTGGTTTGTACTATACTACAATAAACACGTAGGAATAAGGTACTGTCTTCCAGACAGCCGCCCCCCTATGCTTTTATCATACCCGAGACTTCGTCCCGGGTTACTCTTGCTTCGCTCGGTACTGTCTTCCAGACAGGTTTGTTGTATAGTTGTCTTGTTGTATAGTTGTCTTATTGTTTGTTGGTAGATTTGGCTGGAAACCAATACCGAGCGTAGCGAGAGTAACCCGGGACGAAGTCTCGGGATTACATGAAAGAGAGAGACGGCTGTCTGGAAGACAGTACCAATCAACCATACAACCATACAACTAAACAACTAAACAACCAACCAGCCAACCACACCACATTATCAATCTTTCTCTGCAAGCCATTCTTCGAGTACCTGACAATACTCATCATTCTGCTCGGCAAATGGCATGTGGCGAGCTCCTACGAAGAGATGCCATTTGGAATCAGGAATACCGTCATAGAGGGTCTTTGCCACTAAAGGAGTGCAGAGATCGTCAGTGCCACTCATTACCAGACATGGCACTTGTATCTCGCCCAATCGGGCAGTGTAATCATAATCGCGCAGCGAACCAGTAGGATTATATTCATTAGGTCCCCAGCCGTAAAGGTAAGCCTCTGCGCCAGCACGCTTCTTTCTGCGAAGACACTCAGGACTATCTTCTGTCACCTCCCCAGCGCAATGCTGAAGCATAAAATGCGCATTAGCCTTGAGATAAGCCTCACCAGAGAAGTTTCCAGTAGCCTCTGCCTCGGCAATGGCACGCTGGTCTTCTTCCGACATAAACTTTATCATGCGATGCTGCTCGCTGCCCCACAGTTTGCTGCTCGAAAGCGTACTGCTGAGGATAGCACTCTTCACGCCCTTGGCTTGTCTCTCCATCAGATAGATGATGGTGAGCATACCGCCCCAAGACTGTCCGAGGAGATGAAAATGCTCCAGATGGAGATGATCGATGAGAGCACAGAGTTCGTTTAGCCACGTCTCAGGAGTCCATAGTTCAGGATGACATTCCACGAAAGATTGACCACAACCCAACTGGTCATACATGATGACAGCTCTGCCTGTTTCTGCCACTCTGTCCAATAGTTCAAAATAATTGTGAGTACTGCCAGGTCCGCCATGCAAGAGGATAATATGGCTCTTACCTTCTTCGGTAGTTCCTACGATGCGATAATACGTCTGATAGCCCATGAAGGGCATAAATCCTTCCTTTACTTCCATTTTCTCATGTTTTTTTTATTGGTATTAAATTTAGTAGCACACGGTTACATCGCAATCAGATATAACCATTTATGTCATTTTGCAAAATTACAAAAAATAATGAGTTAAAGAGCAATAATCCCGCTTTTTTGTTTTTTTCTTTGGAAAAAGACATATGTAATTCTCCATTCCCGATCAAAGGACCATAGACGTTACATCATAAAACAGCGCCACTTACCACCTTAGCTTACCATATTTTTCCTTGTACCATAATTGCCATCCGTTCACCAGATTCTGCCACACGACGTAGGCTCCAGGAGCTACAGCTGCAAGAGGATTGAGGAATGTGAGAGTAAGCCAGATGCCCACGACGGTGTTCTTCTGACCGAGAGCCTGTCCGGCGCTGATTCTTGCATCATAATGATTTCCCACTGCCTTGCCGATGGCAAACTGGATTAGGCAGACGAAAAGCGGAACTATCAGAAGTAGGGCAAGAGTCCAGCCGGACACAGTGGCATGAAGGAGATTGCGCACCGTTTCGCCCATCAATATGGTAAGGTTGAAGCACCACATATAGAAGCCCAAATCCTTTATGCTCTTCACTTTATCCACAAACTTGGGCAGGTATTTGCGGCTCAGCAGAGCCAAGAACAAAGGCACCACCAGGACGGTAGTGAAATTCCGGAATACCATCATGCTCATATAGAGAAAGGAAACGTCAGCTCCCTTCTCCACCATAGGGAAAAGGGAAGGGATGATGACCATCGTGAATATATTTGCTATCACGGTATAGGTGGTAAGCGAACCGATGGATCCTCCCAGCTTTTCCGTCACCACTGCCACCGCAGCCGCTGTAGGACAGATGAAGCAGATGAAGGCTCCCTCAATCACAAGTTTGACATTGGGATTGCTGCCAAACTCAAATATCAGCACCACCATCAATAATGCCAGGGAAGTCCTGATCAGTTGCAATATGAAATGCCAGCCTTGTGGCTTCATTTCCTTTATCTCAATCTTGCAGAACGTGACATATAGCAATGCAAACATCACTATAGGCATCATATCAATCAAGTACGGTCCGACTGTTTCACCTAACGGTTCAAGGAAAGGAACATTTGCGAAACTCAAATATCCCACTGTGCCCATTACCAAAGAACAAGGCAATGCAAACTTCCTGAAAAAAATCCATAACTTCATAATTGTATGATTTTAAGTCCTATACGAAGGAACGTCTGACAAAATGGCAAGATAGAGCCGAAATCCGACTGCAAAATTACAACATTTCTATAGAAAAATGGCATAAACAGAAATGTTTTTTCTGATAATGCCTTACGGGGGACAGTAGTGTAATGGAAAATGGTAAGCCTGCAATCAAGCCTCAACAAAGTGGAAATAACGAATAAAGGTTAAAACAAGTTCGATATATTAGATTTAACCTTTATTGTGATTGGATTTCGGAATATAATGCGTAATTTTGCGGCGCAGTTTAAATTTTCCGTGGCAAGCCCCAGAGGTGCTAACCAAAAGATGGT
>SAMEA104315432__coassemble_3365_pt1 | contig 5093 bp, 6 predicted proteins | sample SAMEA104315432__metabat2_low_PE_031 | metagenome-assembled genome bin SAMEA104315432 (sample SAMEA104315432) | gut metagenome | biome: Monkey gut; feature: monkey-associated habitat; material: faeces | place: China | collected 2013
CACGCGCACTCGCACGTGTGTATGCGAGCTATGAAGTTTTAGCGGACAACAATATTTTTTAATCGTGTTGTTTATGGCTGTGGCTTCCACTGCTGTGGCACAGCAAACAATTTCAATTTCAGAATTGGTCAACACCAAGTGGAGAGTAGAGAATAATTGGATTTCGGATTATGATGAATATACATTAACTGAGATAATCTGGAAGGGAAAGGACGGATCGTTTTTTAAGTATCCGTATTATCTGACAGATACTCCAGTAACTTCACACGATAAATCAGCGTTCGACTATTCCAAGGTAGGAAAATCAAAAAAAGGAAGTTATATGGTCTCCATTAATGAAAGGGAGGGGGTTGTATGTTGTGTTTCCATAGAGTCTTTTGACAAGAAGAAAGGTGTCCTTGTGATAAAGGTGGTGACTCAAGGACTTATCGGTGCTTCTGGAGCAATCGAGAGATATAAGCTGGTGAAGTAATATAATAGGTAGTATCAGCAGAACCAATACTCTTGGCGGCAGTTGTGCGACAGGCATGACTGCCGTTTCGGATGGTTACGCAATTATTATGCAATCAGGCGCAAGCATCCCCTAATGACATCGTATTCCCATTCCCCAAGAAACAAAAATGGCTCTTTGTTGTCCGGTTGTTTGATAATAAAATATCAATAAACAAAAATATTTTGACCTGTAAGATTGAAATAATTTGGCAGTCAGAATAATTATTGCTACATTTGCACCTGAATCTATATTTCTCTAAACAATGCCGCCTATGTACACAAACAATCAATACGGACACCGTGACCACCACGGCAACATCCGTGAGGTCCTTGATGCAAACGGAGCAGTATGCCCATACACCGACTATTTCTTTGAATAAGAATCGCTTTATTATAACAACTGAAGTTTCGAAAGTATCTATCAAGCAGTCCGTCGCGTACGACATTCGTAACGTCATGTGAATATTCCGCGTTCGATAATTCCAAGGTCGGCAAGCAAACGAGGGGTCGGTATATCGTTACCTTGAATCCAAAACAGAAGGTGGTCTATTGCGCCTCCATACAGTCCTTTGATAAAAAGAAGGGGACTTTCATTACAAAATTAGTCACGAAAGGTCTTATTGGTGTAGGAGACGGAATAAGCAAATACGAAATGGTGAAGTAGGTGACGGTAAACAAGACAACATCGCGAAGATGATTGAGGTAAATGGTGATTGCATAGCTTTATAATTGGGATTCGTTATTTAACTCGTTAGGAGTAAAAATAAAATAATAGTTTATTATGAGAAAAAAGGAGAAAAATTGTTTATTGACAAGGTTACATGGCTTGAAGTGCCTTGTTTTGTGTGCCTTGTTTTCGCTATTGGGAATTGCCAATTCTCACGCTGCACAAGAAGAGAAATTTCCTTATGAGATGCAGGATTCTGTTGTAATTGACAACCAGACATTAATTGGATTGAAGCAGAAGAACATATTTACGGGAAAATATTTCTATCGCTATTTTATCAAAGAATTGAAATCCAAGCGATTGGCAATATGGAAATCCAAGCTTGAATATGGTTGTGGACGCAATGCCCCACTGTGGAAAGACTATAAAAAGTACAAGGAGGAGATGGAAAAGAACTCATCGTACGTAAAGAGCTTGTTTTCAAATAATTCCAAAGGTATCCCGTTCAGTCAGTTTTTTTTAGTTGCAAGGATCATTATTGACGAAGATGGATCTTCATTCTGTTATGAAATAACATCTCATATAAAGCTGACAGACGTCTTTTCGCCTAAAGAACTGGTCGTGATGATAGATAATATAGGTAAGTTAACTTTCAGTACTCCATTGGTTATTGAACCTGATCATGGATATATAGAAACAGCATATATTTACCCACGCCAAAATAACAAGTTATGAAAAAAACAATATTTCTTATAATGACTGCCATATTTGCTTGTCTAAATATGGTTATGGCAGACACAGTCTGTAGTATCCAAGGAGATGTCATTGTCTCATCTTCAAAATATATTGATCCTTTCTGGAGTGATAGTATTCCTCATTCTTCTATTAATTATGTAAAGAAGTCCAAGATTACCCTTGATGCATCTGATGGTTATTATGATATTAACTTTTATCGACCTGCAAATGGAGAAGAAATAGAAGAAGATTTGGCTACGTTTGGAGATGTCTTTTTTAGTAAGATGGTTATTGATTACCATGCTCATGATCTTACGAAGACAACAAAAACAACGACTTTATACAATGATGCATACTGGTTTAATATAGACCATTGGACGTATAATACCTATACAGATAATCCTTGGAAACTAAATAGTGATGCGGCGTGTCGTGTCATTAAACTGTCAAGCGACAGTTTTGCTTTACTTCTGCGTGGTCAACGAGACTCTATAGATCCTCCAACATTGTCTATATTTGTGCTACACAAAGGCCAAGTTAAACTTGTTTATAACAAACATATGGAAATCAATGATATGAGTCCACTTGAAAAAGTCTTTTTTACGAAAACGTGCCATTGATTGTCAATAAGTTACAAAGACAAAAAATATGATTCGGGACTTTTTCAAGTGGACTCATGATATAAAGCAAAATAATAGCATGACTGTGTATGAACTGCAAAATATCAAATATGATGATGCAGATAAAATTATACCAGATTATTATGACCTTGTATTTGAGAAGGAACAGATTTCTATAGTGAAAAAAACATCTTCAACGCGCAAATGATAAGGTATGTATAGATATTTTTTTTTACCGTCACTTACATTGTATTTTCTGTGCAGAAAGTTGTTGGTTTCCATTTTCTTTTTATACCTTTGCATCGGAATTATATCTTCAATACGCTTATGAGAAACCTTCTACTCTCTCTGCTTGCCACGCTGATGTGGATGGCAAGCGCCACAAATGTAATGGCAGACATCATCGATGACGTCACTGTCGATGGATGGAAATACTCCGTAAACTTCACGAATGGCGAGGCAGGTCTCTACCGAAGCGATTTCAAAGGCGATGTAACCGTGCCGGGCGAAATCACGATAAAGGGTAAGACATACAGGGTGGTCAAGCTTGGATATCAGTGTTTCCAGGGCTGCACCGGACTTGTTTCCGTCACATTGCCGAGTTCCATCAGGGAAATAGGTATGCAGTGTTTCCAGGGCTGCACCGGACTGAAGGCGATCTACGGCTATGAGCACCTGGACATCAGCACCATAGAAAAGCAGACTTTCGACGGTTGCACTTCGCTAAAGAGCATCGTTCTGCCAAAGACCATCCAGTACCTTAACGAGGATTGCTTCAAGGACTGCAAGAGTCTGGAGAGCATCACCATCCCCGGCAGTGTCTATACATACAGATACAGTTACTTCGATGGATGCGACAAGCTCCATCATATCATACTGGAAGAGGGCAACGAAAGGCGGAAAGAAATCTATCCAAACGCATTCAAGGGATGCAAAAGCCTGGACTACATCGTGGCTCTCGACCATGAAGCGCCGCAGTTCTTTCAGCCCGCGCAATACAAATTCGATGACTTCATATCCCCTTCGCTGACAAAATTCTATGTCTCCGAGGGCATGGAGGACATCTATATGCACCGTTATATCTGGCAGGACCGCCCTATCTACGGCTGGCAGGCAGCACGACAGGACACCGTGACGATTGACGGACTCAACTACAAGATACACTCCGTCACCCACGAAGCCACGCTGATACACGGTGATTACAGAGGCGATGTGGTCGTGCCTGAGAAGGTTCTATATAACGCAAGATACTGTCCTGTCACCAAAATGGTGGACTACTGCTTCCTGAACTGTGAAGGTCTCACCTCCATCAAGCTGCCTTCCACCATGACAAGCACCAGTTATGAGTGCTTCTGCAACTGCAAAAGCCTGAGATCATTTGACTTTCCTGCCAGCATCACCAAGTGGGGAGATTCCACTTTCGATCGTTGTCAGGCTCTGAAGCACGTCATAGTGCCGGAGAACGTCAAGGAATTGGGCGCATACTGCTTTGAATTCTGCCGCATGGACACCATCGAAATCCTCGGAAAGGTCAAGGAACTGCCGTTCGCTCTCTGCTGGAGCTGCATCAATCTGAAGCATATCAGCATCCCTAACACGGTGACGAAGATAGATTATGAATGTTTCCACAGCTGCCAGCAGATGGAGGAAATCACCATTCCAGCCAGTGTATTGGAGATGAAGGAGGGTGTGTTCAATGACTGCAGGTCGCTTAGACGCATCCATTTCTCGGAAAATATCAAATCACTGTCACACACCATGTTCCGTAATTGCTACAAACTGACGGAGATAAAGCTTCCTGCTTCCGTGGAGCGCATCGACCCTTTGTGCTTCCAATATGCAGACGGCATCACCACTATCATGTGCGAAGCCGTGGTGCCGCCGGTGTTCGGTGACGTCACCACCCGAGCTTCAGAGACGTCATATCTGCCCAAGAATCTCAAAGTGCTCTATGTTCCGCAGGCATCCATAGACGTTTACCATGCCGCGGAGGGATGGTGTGACGCGCCTGATATCCAGGCAATAGAGACCACGGGCATAGACAAGGTGACCACTTCACGCTCTGAAAGCCAAGCGATGACAGCGGTATATGCCGGCGAAAGCCTCGTGGTCAGCGGACTGGATGATGGCGACAGTGTGCAGGTGTTCAGCATCGACGGTCGCCTTCTGGGCAAAGGAAAGGCTGAAAGTGGCATTGCCCGCATCCCGATGCCCCTCAATAACCTCGTGATCGTCAAGGCAAACGGAACTCAGATCAAGGTTGGGATATAGTGGAAAAAGGTTAAAATAGTCTTATTTTGTACAGAAAGACGAATAAAAGTCGTCTTTCTGTACAAATTATTGCTATCTTTTCACCGTTCTTTCAAATCATGACAAGCCGTTTTATTACCGTAACTAAAAAATATGGACCGATAAAAATAAACTAAAAAATTAATCCTATGTTAAGAGTGACGGGGTGAAAACACCAATTTGTATTTTCATCGTCACTGAATTTCACTAATTAAACCCAAACCGGTCATTAGAGACTAAGTATTGTTTAAAAAATAACTTCCGCAATTTCCATATTGCGTTCTTTAGTC
>SAMEA104315432__coassemble_3427_pt1 | contig 5026 bp, 6 predicted proteins | sample SAMEA104315432__metabat2_low_PE_031 | metagenome-assembled genome bin SAMEA104315432 (sample SAMEA104315432) | gut metagenome | biome: Monkey gut; feature: monkey-associated habitat; material: faeces | place: China | collected 2013
TTCGCAGAATATCATATTCAATGACTATGTGAATTTGCTACCGCTGAATAGTTACCAAGTGTCAGACACATGGAAAAAAATACTAATAATTTGTTTAATTTCATTGTAAGTAATTGAATGATTTTTACTCTGTTTTATTATATTTATCCACAAAGGTATGAAATATATCTAAAAAAGCAAAAAAAATCCAATTAAATTTTAATTGTTGTTCACATTTCCTGAAAAAACAAGAGCCATCTGTTCATTTTTACAATAAAAAAAGGCATACCAACAATTTGGTACGCCTTTTTCGATGTATAATTATTATTGAGAATTGGATTACATATTCATGCCGCCATCGATCTGGATAACCTGACCAGATACGTAGCTTGACATATCAGAAGCGAGGAAGAGACATACATTTGCGATGTCCTCCACCTGACCACCACGACGAAGAGGAATCTTCTTCATCCAGTCCTTACGGATGTCTTCTGGTAACTGTGCAGTCATGGCTGTCTCGATGAAGCCTGGAGCTACGGCATTAGCACGTACACCCTTAGGACCAAGTTCCTGAGCGATAGACTTTGCAAGACCAATCATACCTGCCTTAGAAGCAGAGTAGTTGCATTGACCTGCGTTGCCATGAACGCCCACTACGCTTGACATATTGATGATAGAACCACCACGCTGACGAAGCATGATAGGAGCACAAGCATGGATGAAATTGAATGCTGACTTGAGGTTTACATTCAGTACGGCATCCCACTGAGCCTCACTCATACGGAGCATGAGTCCGTCCTTGGTGATACCAGCATTGTTGACGAGAACGTCGATAGAACCGAAGTCTTCCTTTATCTTAGCTACTACTGCCTCTGTCTCTGCAAAGTCAGCAGCGTTTCCTGCGTATGCATTACACTTTACACCGAGAGCCTCGATTTCCTTGCGTGTAGCCTCAAGGCCTTCAGCCATTTCATCATTGAGTACGAGGTCCGTGAACGCGATGTTTGCACCTTCCTGGGCAAACTTCATGGCTACGGCTTTACCGATGCCACGTGCAGCACCTGTAATGAGTGCTGTCTTACCTGTTAATAATCCCATTGTGATTTTAAGTCTTTTATTATCAATAGTTTATGTGATATTTATTTTTCTTGCCGTTTTCTTGCAGAAAAACAGGACGGAAATTTCCTCTTTTTCTGCGTTGATTACGGGGTTACATGAATTTTCCTAAAGCTCCATAGACAAACTTTCTAACCAGCGGCTTGCTGGTCTCATCAGTCAGTCCTTGTCCGAGACGACCATATATATAAGGTACTTCAAGACCCTTGATGCAATAATGAGTGATTTCTGCCACGAGATCCACATTCTCAATGTCGAACTCCCCATACAGATTTCCGCTCTCATAGACCTTTCGGAAAATAGCAATCTCGTCGGCATCAAACTTCTTGCGCACTTTTTCCACCATCCAAATATTGCGAAAGAATTCAGCGCGGAGATTTCCATTCCTGACCACTGTCTCACGAATAGTGCTGAGATGGGTGTAGATAAGTTCGATAATCTTGTCCTGAGGACGTATCTTCCGTGCCGCCACTTCATCAAGTTTCTCTGACAGGCGCTCCAGTTCTGACTCGATGACAGCGGAATATATATCCTCTTTCTTACTGAAATAGGTATAAAGAGTGCGTCTGCCCTTGCCTGATGCAACGGCGATGTCATTCATTGTGGTGCCCTCAAGTCCGTTTTTGGCAAACAGTTGGCGAGCAACATCTACGAAAGTGCGTTCTGTTTTACTTATCGACATAGTTTATTGGCGGTTTATAAGTCGCTTCATATTTTGATTTCGGCACAGTGCCTCATCTGTGTGCAAAGGTAGAAAAAATATACAAAATAACCAAGAAACTGTAGAAATAATTGACAAAAAACAAGAATATCACACCAAAAAGATAAAAAAGTAGTAGAAAAATTTGGATAATCCCAAAAATAGTAGTACCTTTGCACTCGCTATTCAGAAATAGGCGACACGTCAATATTTATTTGATGTAAGTCTTCTTCTAAATTAGCAACAGCATTAGGGCACCAATCCAATGCTGATAACATATTAACATCGCGGAGTGGAGCAGTTGGTAGCTCGCCAGGCTCATAACCTGGAGGTCGTTCGTTCGAGTCGAGCCTCCGCAACTAATAACGACATAGCAAGTTGTAATGCAACGAGTTATGTCGTTTTATCGTTTTATGCTGCGACAAATCTACACCAAAGATAATAAGGAATCAAATAATATTGTTTAGTTTGATAATTAATCGCTTTCATACAATCTACACAGATCGCTTATACAACATTTCATGGTCTGCCTTAGCGACTGTGGTTCCATCACTTCTATCATCGTCCCATAGCTTTGCAACTCCATTATGAAGTCGTAAGTGGGACGAAGCGTAAGTTCGAAATCGGCATATTCGGTGCAAGAATAAAGCTCTTTCTGCGAGAGATGCAATGGAAGAGAGCGCATGTAGTGCTGGTGTGCACCAAAGGCCCGAACAACAATTCGTTGCAAAGGTATATCCTCGTCTATTACTACGCCGAAGAAGCTTGAGAAATAGTCCTTGGCATTGAAGTCGATAGGGAACTTGAAATGATCTTTTGTTATTTCTATATTCTCAAATCTGTCAAGTCCGTAGATACGTAACCTTTCTTCGTTGATGCTGAGCGCGAGCACATACCAACGCTTCTGGAACATTTTCAGACAGTATGGCGCAATGGGGAAAGTATAGGAATTCTTGTAGTGGAAATTCCGATAAGTAGCCATTATGACGTTGTTGCCCTTCATAGCATCAACAATATCCGTAAGGAAATGACGGCTCGACGGAATCTCCTCAACAAGGATGCGGTCTTTGAGCAACGTATTTTGTGACAACGTATTGGCTGTAGAATAGGTGTCGAGCAGCCAACGTGACAGTTCGCCATTGGCAAGACTCTCTGGATTGGAGATGAAGTAACGATAGCCACCCTTTAGCCGGCAGTCGATATTCACCCCAAGCGACATGAGTATGTTGTCTTTCCAACGGTTGAAGGTCTGGCGCGGAAGAGGTTCGCCATAGCTTATGCTTTCGTCAAGCTCCCACTTGTCGCTGAGTTCCTTCAGCGACAGTCCGTGGCTACCAGCACGATATAGAGCGTTGACCACCCAAATGTATTTTTCCAGTGTTGTCATGCGTTGCCAATGTATTTATTTGTCCAAGAAGCTGACCACTTCGGGTATTTCCTTGTTTAAGAAGTCGTGCCAAAGTTGAGGACTGTATAGCATCGATGTATGATGAATCATGTAGAATGGTAACCTGTAACCATCTTTGAATTGTAATTCGCCAGACATAGGATTTGTCCTGTTAATTTTTTCATCAAAAGATTTGATAGAGTATGTTACATCCTTCTGATCAAGAACATTCATACCGGCACAATATTTTTTTCCGACGAATATGCATATATCAGGTTTTATTATCTGCACAACATCGGCGAAACATTTCCACGCAATTTCATTACAAAACTGTGAAGCGTTTGCTATGACCTCCTTCATAGGTTCTTGTATGAAATTGTATGAAGCTATCTTACTCCAAAAATCATGCGCTTTCATATCTTCATAATGGAAGGTTTTTTGAAGATTCTTATGAAAATTCCACCCTCCTTTTTCAATAGCGCAACTAATGATTCCTCTTGTGTATTCCTTGTTAGAAATATTTCTGGCTCATCCGACATTTCGAGTGATAAAGTCAATATAAAATAAAAGAAAACTGCCGAAGTTTTTGTATATTTGAATAACCACAAACAAATATATAAAAATGAACAGCAGTTTTCTATATCATGCATGGGGCCTATATAGCCTTGAATGTACAAGAGAGGAATACAAAGGTAATACAATTATTCTTCATGTGCAAAGCAAAAAGCCTCAAAAAACTTGTCCCAAGTGCGGAAAGTGCAATTTGGTCAAGAACGGATACCGTACAAGGGATTTCCTTGGCTTGCCTATAGGAGGCTTTAATGGTCTTTATGAAAATACTAACTTTTGGGGCTGTCAAATTGTTTATAGGCCTCATCTATTTTCTTTTCCAATACTTCCTTGCTTCTTGAAACTATTAACCTTATAGTGGAATCACGACCACTAAATACGTTTGCGTAACACAAATCACTTTCTTTATCATGGAAAGATATGGCGGTATGTTTTCCATTTTTCAGACCTGTAATTTGATATATCCATCACTTCCCAATCTTTAACTTCTTTATATTTATAATACAATTCCATTTCTTTTTTCCCGTATTTCTCGTTAGGTAAATGTATCATTCCTTCATCTGCCATTTCTGTTTCACATTTTTTTTCCTCTTGTTTCCGATGTTTCTTGTTGTAAGCCTCCGCATCCTTAGCCATATTCCTAAAGCCGTTTATTATGCCGCCTATTATAAAAATAAGTATTATGACTATCCCGCAAAGAGGAGAAGGTGTGAATATGTAGCTTATCATCATAATGGTATCTGTTTTTCGCAAAGATACTCATTTCCAGACAATTCTCTTAATAAAAAAGAATAAATCTTTGATTTTCATGTGGTTTTTCATTAAAATTGCTACGATGACTAAGCAAAAGATGAATATATGAATAATCGAGTCTTGCAAGAAAATGCAAAGAAACTAATGATAAAAGAGCCCCCGATGCTCACGCACAGGAGACTCAAGAGTCTTTTAATCTTTAATTCGTTTCATGTAGCACCATTTTAGCATGGAGCATAAATTCTATATTCTGTCAGCAGCTGCGCGAATCCTGTCCGACAGGTCGATGAGAGCATCCTTTAGCTGCATCGCCTCCGAGTCGGAGAAACCGCCCACGCCACCATTACCGAAAAGTCAGATTATCGCAATCAATAATAGATGTAGAAGAAGGGATTGTGAGGGAAAAAGAAAAGGTCGCACCAGTGATGTGATGAAAACTCCGAGTAAATAAGATTAGAGAGTCTCCCGTCTTTGTAATCTATCGGCAATACTGCTAACTCAATGTGATGTCACCCGAAGTG
>SAMEA104315432__coassemble_4437_pt1 | contig 4135 bp, 5 predicted proteins | sample SAMEA104315432__metabat2_low_PE_031 | metagenome-assembled genome bin SAMEA104315432 (sample SAMEA104315432) | gut metagenome | biome: Monkey gut; feature: monkey-associated habitat; material: faeces | place: China | collected 2013
AAATATAACCAAAAATTTATGAAAATTTCCCCAAAGTGTCAAACTTGGGTTAAAAATTACAAACGGGATGAAAAGAAATCTATTAGCTACGGCTGTCGGATTGCTTCTGGCTTCAACTGCCGGTGCTACCATTCTGGAATGGTCTCCGGAAGAAAAGCGTGTCTATTTTGAGAAGCGTGAAGCATTCACTTTTCAAAGTGAAATTGAGGCACAGGATGCATTTCAACTACTCAGACAGACCTATTATCTGCCCCAGGCTGAGTGTTCCTATGTTCAAACTCTTATGGTAGAGCGTGAGATGAGAAAGGCAACTTATAACTACATCAATGACAATCCATGGGATAGGGTAGCCAACAAGAAGAGAATTGACGATCTCTATCAGGATTCCATAGATGTGCGTCTTCTTCCACATAATAAGAATCTTGCCGGATATAACGTTAGCGCTGCTCTGAGTTATGCCAAGAGAAATGGGGTAAGTCAGGAGAAATATGACAAGATCATGAAACTCGGTCTTGATGTCCTGAAGCATCTCCGTAAGAATCCACGCTACAACTATGACGTAGAGGTGATGGATACTCTCCGCAATGTGCTCACAAAGCAGCAGTTGGAAAAGATCCTGAGTGCAAAGCACGCTCTGCCATGCATAAAAAAGGGAACAGCCACTTGGAATGAACTGAAGGCTGCCGGTATGATAGAGAATGAGGACAGTGCCTCATGCTGTGATGCTGCTATTGACTATTATATTCTTGAATGTGTAGTCAACGAACTGTATGTAGGACATGAGAAACAACTGAAGAAGAATCTCTCCGACCTTTGGAAGCGTCAACCCCTCATAGTCAGGATGAGCGGTGCCATGAAGAAAAAGGAGACTCTCATGAAGAGGAAGGAAGAATATAATGGTTACAATAACGAAATGGCTTGGTAATAACATGAAGTATTCATATAAGACTATCATGGGCATGGCGTGTCTTATTGCTATGCCATACTGTGCTCATGCACAGAATGCAGGTGAGGATATAGTGTCTGAGGCTGTTGATATACTGAAGGGAAAGACTACAGGTAGGTCTTCCGAATGGGCTGTAGCGACTCTTATGGGCATAGAGGATAAGGAACGGCGCCCTGTTGCCCAGAATGCCCTTGGTGTGGCATATCTCAAAGGAATCGGCGTGACGCAGGATTCTACTCTTGCTGTCAGGTTCTTTGAAGAATCGGCGCGTCTTGGTAACAAGAATGCCAATTACAACCTCGGAATGATGCACAAGAATGCCCCTCGTGGCAGACAGGATTTTGCCAAGGCGGTGAAGTATTTCGAGGCTGGTGCCAAGCAAGGCAGCCTTGCCTGCAGCTATTCTGCTGGTTATATGTACTACAAGGGACTGGGATGCAGACAGGACTATTCCCGTGCCGTAGAGTATTTCAAGCAGGACGTGAAAGGACTCAGTCCTTCAAGCCAGTATATGCTGGGCCTTTGCTATAGAAACGGATTCGGAGTCGAACAGAATGACGAGAAGGCTGATGACCATCTTCAGAAGGCATCAATGGCCAACTATCAGTTCGCTATCGAGGAGACCTTGCGTGAGAATGCGGAGGTCGAAGAGTCCATCTTGCTCTCTGACAAGGATGAGTATGTACCATCTGCCATGCCAGAGGTAGAGCCGTTTATCAATGCAGACTCAGATCTCACAGGCAACTACAAAGGAATCCTCGTGACATACGACTGGAGTGGAAATCAGATAATCAAGGAAGAAGTGCTGGATGCATCATTCTCTAAAGTTGGTGATGGATATTACGGAGTATGGATTCAAGGGGCTGACACAATAGCAGTAAAAGCCTCATTAGCTACTGATGGGAAACTATTATTCGCTGACTCCAGGATGTTAATACATGACCGATACACAGAAGGGAAAAAGATTGAATGCGTATTTGAGGATGCATCGCTTGCCCTTGTAGGTCCATCTCTAACCGGTGGTCTGAGTATGTACTCTCTCACTGACAAAGAGCCGATGCGTCCAATGTATCTCTCGCTCAGCAAGTTAAATGCCGGTGATGTCAGCAATGATTCATACAGATGTGCTATGTCAGCATATCCGGTTCCAGGTACAGGTCAGGTTGAGGTTCGTTTCCTTCTGCCAAAGGACGTAAAGTCGGCATCAATCACGCTGACGGACCAGAGCGGACTGTACGTCAAGAGTTACAATCTTGGTTCCCTGAATGCCGGTCAACAGCGTTTTTCTATAACAACCAATCTTAAAAACGGACTCTATATTGTCAACATGAAGGCAGAAGAGTATCAGGGTCAGGCAACTATATTGTTAAATAGATGAAAAAGATTTTGTTATTTATGTTGTTGTTAGTAAATTTGCAACTGACAACAGATGACGGCTCTCTGAGCATAGGGTTTGGAGAAGTCGTGGCGCAGTCATACTGGGAAGAAGAATTACCCGAGGTCGTTGTAACCGGTAATGCGTATGAAGAATGCAATTTGTGCCATCACACTTACCTAAAGAAATGGAGCAACATCAGGAATATGAATGTCCTGAGCGTCTTGTAACTTGTGATATATGCCATAAACCATACAAGTACAGTGAGCCACACACTTGCGACGCCAAAGAAGGAAATTGCGCTTTCTGTGGCAAACCAGTTGACCAATGTACTTGCAATGGTCCTGTAATTCAAGGCTCCGGTTCTGGATCTTCAGGAGGAAGGCCTAGTGGTGGTAGCTATGGAGGCGGAGGTTCTTATGGTGGTGGTAATTCTGATATTCAAAATGACGGACCAAACATTAGCGCAGAAGATAGATATTGGAAAGATAAAGATAACTGTATGCCAGTAAAGGATTTGCTCTCTAAGAAGATAGATTTTGGCTTTCTAATGTTAAATTCATTGCCAGAATTCTTTGTTCCTCAAGGCGATCTACCAGATTGCGTTGCAAGAGCTTTCGCTACAGCTATTTATCTGCTTTCTGATGGAGATATGGATGAGTATAATTTAGCTTTGGGAATGGCTTATTATGAGGCAAGGTCAAATGGAACGGAATTTTCTAAAGATGGTATTTCTCCATTTAAGTTTGAAGAGTTCTTAGGAAATTCATTCAATATTGAGACTATTACACCAAATGCTTTATTCACTAATTGAATAATTAATAGTTATATAAATAACAATCTACCTGTTATAACATGTATAGATACAGAAATAGATACTCCATATAAAGTACAAGGAGTACATTCCATAACTATTGTCGCTAGTGACAACAACTACTATTACTGTGCCTATGGTGGTACGGATGTTGTTAGAATTCCACATAGCGCAATAGGTATATACCCTTTATATGTAACAACAGGATTAAAATAAGACTAAAGGATACAATGAAGATTTTAATACAAATTTTTCTTTTTTTCAGCATTGCTGTTTTTAACTGTAATGCACAGACATATTTTAGTTCAGAACAATTAAATGGCACAACTTGGGTTCCTGTAATACAGCCTTCTGTATGTTTAGATACAATTTCATATACGAGGTCAAAGGAGATATTGAGAAGTGATTTCTCTGAACAATTCAAAAAAAGCAAACGCTTTCCACAAAGATTTAAGAAGTTGATAGTAACCTCTAATGATTACTATCTTTCCAAAACGATTCCTTCCTCTTTTGATACTTCACAAGTTGATAAGACATCTGTAGGTAACTACATTGTAAGATATAATGATTTTACGAAGCAAATGTCGTTTAATAGAATCATCAAACTGGACATTCCCAACGGCATACTTATTTTAGAACGATATAACAGCTTAAATGGTTATGAACATGTTAAGTACAGGTTAGTGAGATAGGCATAGGGATTGAATTAGCTTATTGACGGCTGTTGGAAGAAGGCTTGTACTTGCTATACTGCAAGGTTTTACTATGCAAGATCTACATAAATATCCAGCATTATAGTCTCCATTAATGAAATATTGGGGATTGTATATTGTGCTTACGTAGAGTCTTATGACAAGACGAAGGGCGTCTTTGTCTTGAAAGTGGTGACAACAGGAATTATCGGTGCTTCTGGAGGAATCGAGAGATATAAGCTGGTGAAGTAATATAACTGAGCCCACTTTAAAAAGTAAGGTCTGTTTAAAATGTTTATATTTCACGA